>Ga0213832_1000133_pt1 | contig 116749 bp, 102 predicted proteins | sample SWATP13_FD_161660 | JGI IMG/M metagenome (GOLD analysis project Ga0213832, IMG submission 161660) | Coastal seawater microbial communities from Marineland, Florida, United States - SWA TP1 #3 | ecosystem: Environmental > Aquatic > Marine > Coastal | place: USA: Florida | collected 2016-08-06 | reverse complement strand
GCTTGGCGACCATAGCGTTTTGGACCCACCTGATTTCCATGCCGAACTCAGAAGTGAAACGAAATAGCGCCGATGGTAGTGTGGGGCTTCCCCATGTGAGAGTAGGACATCGCCAGGCTTTAAATTTTGGACGCTTGCTTATTAAAGCGAGTGATACCACTGCGGAGTGGTAGTTCAGTTGGTTAGAATACCGGCCTGTCACGCCGGGGGTCGCGGGTTCGAGTCCCGTCCACTCCGCCACTTATATTAAGCCTCAGTCGAAAGACTGGGGCTTTTTTCGTTTTGGTTACCCGACTTACCTTAAACCCACTTTCATATTGAAACCTTGCATCGAGAGGCCGGCTTCCCTCTGGCGATGCTTTCTAAGCCCTGTTATGAGTGAAGTGGAACGCAGTTTTGTGTGGTTTCTGCAGTCTCGAGCGCTAGTTTTGAGCCCCTGTGCTTAACTTACCAAAGCTTCCTTTATTATTACCTGGAAAATTTATTCACTAGGTTATGTTATTTTCGGGGGAGATTTCTCTGCTTTAGATGTTTTGATTTAGCCATAGGCGCTTATTAATATAAACTCAGCGCATTTAAAACTTTTCAAACATGGATTTTGTTTTGTCGATCTATTTAAGCCAGTGTCTTAAAGTATATTCGCTACTTCTTCCCTCTAACCCTCTCTAACCTTCAAAGCCACCACTACGTACGTATAACGTGAGCGGTATAGGTGCTTTCATAGCTGTGTTTGCTGAGTAAGCAGTTCACCTGGCACATTGACTGAGGAAAAGTCTTCTTTCTGTGGACCTTCGTGTAAGTCACGATAGTTTTAACAATTATCTGGTACTTTTTATTCTAAAGGTGTACGCTTCACATCGAATATTTTTTCGACAGTAAATCATGTTATATCTCTTGTTTAAAAGCTTTGTAAGAAGGCTGAACTCCGTGCAAAAAACGCGATGAAGTGTTGCTCGGAGTCTTAAATTAATCTTCATCAGGTGTTTTATGCTTGAGTAACTTCGCTGAAGTTATACGTAGGAGCTTGTACACCTGATAAAAGAGAAGAGATGGCCGGTGATATTTCATCATCGGCCTTTTTGTATCTGTTAAGCAGCTACAAAGCATTACCCAGTATTGAAATAAGGGCCGGTATTGATCACCGGCCCTTTTTTATTTGGTTGAAAACATGAGTATTTTACAAGTTAAAAATTTGTCTTATCAGTTAGCCGATAAGACATTGTACAACAACGTGACCTTTCGTATTAACGTGGGAGAGAAAGTAGGTATCACCGGAGCGAATGGTGTTGGAAAAAGCACCTTATTGAAACTTCTTTTCGGTGAATTATCTGCAGATAAGGGCTGCATTGAATGGTTACCAAACCTTGAGGTGGGGTATTTAGAGCAACATTTTAAGATCGATAATGCGCTGACGGTTTATGAATGCTTAAAGAGTGCTTTTGAGAACTTATACGCTGCCGAGCAGAAGCTTTGGACTTTGTATCATGCGATGACCGAGTCTCACTCTACATCTCTTTTAAGCCAAGTCGCTCGGCTACAGGCATATTTAGAAGATGAAAACTTCTATGCAATTAATACCAAAATTGAACAAGTTGCTGTAGGTCTTGGCATTTATCAATTTGGCTTAGATACACCGCTTGTCTCGCTAAGTGGCGGTCAAAGGCACAAAGTCCTTTTAGGCAGGTTGTTACTTCGCAACCCCGATGTGTTAATTCTTGATGAGCCGACAAACTATCTTGATGCTCCGCACATTGAATGGCTAGTCACGTTTCTCAATGATTACATTGGCACCGTTTTACTGGTTTCTCATGATGTTGATTTCCTTAATCAAGTCGCGACCAGTATTTGTGATATTGATTATCAAACGGTTCGAAAATACAGCGGCACTTATGTCCAAGCAATGCAGCAAAAGCATCACGATGGTGCTTTGATAGAAAAGCAATATAAGGCTCAGCAAAATGAAATTCGAAAGTTAGAGCAATTTATTGCCAAAAATGGCGCTGGAGTTAACGCGAGTCTTGCTAAAGGGCGTAAGAAAAAACTGGATAAAATCGAATGTATTCAACTGAATCATGTAGAGAAAGTATCGATGTTTGACTTTGCTCACCAGCCCATTGGGCAACAGTATGTGATTGACGCAAAAGCGTTGATGATAGGTTATCAGCAGCCTCTGCTTCCAGTATGTGATATCAAGTTAGCGCGCGGGGAAAAGTTGGTTGTTGCTGGCTTTAACGGCGTGGGTAAGTCGACCTTACTTAAAACCCTGATGGGGAAGATCGAGCCACTCTCTGGTGAGGTGGTATTGGCAAAAGGTGCAATGATTGGTTATTTTTCTCAAGATTTGTCTTGGCGCCATCCTCAGAACACGCCTGAACAGGAGCTGTGCTCTTGTGCGCCAACAATCTCAAGCAAAGAGTCACGCAAGCTATTAGCTCGCTTTGGGATCACGGGGGATAAGACGCAGCGCCACTTAGATACATTGAGCGGTGGTGAGCAAACTCGGGTGAAACTGTGTTGTTTATCGGTTCAGAAATGCCATGTTTTGCTGTTGGACGAACCAACAACACATTTGGATAGCAGCAGCAAAAATGCGCTTAAAGAGGCTCTCCAGCGCTTTTCCGGTAGCGTGATTGTGGTATCTCATGAGAAGGCATTTTTGCAATCTTGGCCTGATAGAGTTTTAGATATTTCGTTGCTCACTTGTGCTGAATCGAAAACAGAACAGGAGGTGGAGCTATGATGCAGTCCATGATCCTATTTCTCGTTGCTTTTCTTGTTGGTGCTGATGAGTTGATGCTTGGATCTATTCTTGAACCCATCGGAAATGATTTAAGTGTTCAACCGAGTCAGGTTACCTTATTTATTACGGCATATAGTTTAGCCATAGCAATTTGTGCTCCTTACTTGGGCCGTTTATCAGACCGAGTTGGGCGTATTCGTATCATGGTGCCTGCTTGCTTTGTATTTGGGGTTGCGTCTATTACGACGGGCATAGTTCATGATTTTGAACTTGCTATTGCAACTCGAGTGATCACTGGTATTGCAAGTGCAGGCATGTTGCCAATTGCATTCGCGTTAGCGGGAGACGCGAAGGGTAATAGAGCGATGCGTCAAATTGTGATGGTTCAGGCGGGATTAACGCTAGGTATGATAACTAGCCCTGCGATCGGAGCATTGTTGACCCAGCTTTTATCATGGCGTGCCGCTTTTATTATTTTGGGCGTTGCGGCTCTTCTTGTCAGTGCTATGAGCGTAGTGTTCATGAAGGACCAGCATGATGAGTCCCAAATGTCAGATGCTCTGCCACCTATAACAGGTGTAATTCATGTTCCTGGCGCGTTGAGGGCGATTTTAGCGATGTGTTTAGCTCTAGGGGGAGGTATTGGTGTATTTAACCTGATAGGCCTTCATATTCGAGATACCAGCGATTTGGCGCTCGGTTGGGTGGGCGCTATTTATGCAGCTCTAGGGATCGTGAGTGTGGTTGGAAATATGTGCGTGGCAAGAGCTTCTCGCTGGCTTGGTAGCTCTCGAGCCGTTATGCGAGTGGCCTTAATGGTGTGCATACCTTGTAGTGCATGGGTGTTCTCAAATGAGATGAGTACGGTGACCGCTTATCTTCCAGCTCTAGTGCTCTGGTCTCTCGCTGGAGGGGTTGGTTCTCCGGCATTACAAGCACATATCGCAAGCTTATCTGATGAATATCGAGGTGTGTTGATGTCTTTTGGAATGAGTATGATGCACTTTGGTGTCGCGATTTGGTCTGCCTTGGCGGGCTTCGCGTATTCTGTAGGCAATGAATGGGTCGCTTTCGTGGCTTTGCTATTGTTTGGCTCAGCAGTAGTTATCTTAAAGCCAGTTGGTAATACTGAACAAAGTGAGCGTTATTCGTAGTGTTTTAGTAGATAAAGAAAAGCCGTTACCTAAAAAGGTAACGGCTTGTTCCAAATACTTTTTGAAAAACGGTCTTAGTTCATGCCGTATTTCTTAAGTTTCTTGCGAAGAGTACCGCGGTTGATACCCATCATAGTTGCTGCGCGAGTTTGGTTACCGCGAGTGTACTGCATGATAGTATCTAGTAGTGGCTGTTCAACTTCAGCTAGAACTAATTCGTATAGTTCTGTTACTTCCTGGCCGTTTAGTTGAGCAAGGTAGTTTTTAAGAGACGCTTTAACAGAGTCACGTAAAGGCTTCTGAGTAATCTGGTCTTGTGACGTTACTGTAGTTACTGTTAATGCTTCTGAAGTCAGATTTTGTTCGAACATATTCGGTCTAGCTCTTCTCTTAATTATGATGCAACGTTATCAAAATAACCTTCTAACGCCTCAATTTGCAGCGGAGCTGCGTCGATAGCGTTGAAGGTACGGCGAAACTCACTTGCCTGTTCATGCTCTTTCAGGTACCACCCAACGTGCTTGCGCGCGATACGTGGACCTAAGAACTCCCCATAAAACTCATGCAGAGCATTTACATGACCAAGCATAATGGTTTTCACTTCCTCAGTTGGAAGTTCCTCCATTGTGGTGCCGTTTTCCAAATAGTGATGGATTTCCTGGAAAATCCAAGGACGACCCTGGGCAGGGCGTCCAATCATTAAAGCGTCCGCACCGGTGTACTCCAGTACAAATTTGGCTTTCTCCGGGCTATCGATATCACCGTTCGCGATAACCGGAATTGAAATCGCCTCTTTTACCGCTTTAATGCTGTCATATTCGGCCTCACCTTTGTACATACATGCTTTCGTTCTGCCATGCAGAGCAAGAGCTTGTATGCCGCAGTTTTCGGCTAATTTAGCGATCTGGACACAGTTCTTGTTGTCTGTATCCCAGCCAGTTCGAGTCTTTAACGTTACAGGAACGTCCACTGCATTCACGACCGCTTTCAAAATCTCTTCGATAATGTTTGGGTATTGAAGCAGAGCAGAGCCCGCTAGCTTCTTATTCACTTTTTTTGCCGGGCAGCCCATGTTGATGTCGATGATTTGTGCACCGTTCTCAACACTGAATTGAGCTGCGTCCGCCATAAGCTGTGGATCGGAACCCGCAATCTGTACAGAGCGAATGCCCGATTCGCCCTCGTGTACCATGCGCTGTTTCGACTTTGACGTTCCCCATAGTTTTGGGTTAGCAGACATCATTTCACTGACGGCCATTCCCGCACCATAGCGAAGACACAACTCGCGAAACGGTCTATCCGTTACACCAGCCATAGGGGCTACGATTAGATTGTTCTTAAGTTGATAGTTTCCGATTTTCAAAACGTCATCACAGTTCTGTACCAGCAAGGGCGCGCATTTTACGCATTTTTTCACTGCGTGAAAAGACTAATATTTGAGCATTTACAAATTGTTTTTGTAAATTGTATGAATTTCAAACAATTAGCTCTGAAAACCTTGTCTAGCCTTGCTTACGACCAGAGATGCGACACCATTCACTTTGCTCAACAATCGGGTCAATGTGAAGCTCGTCACGGTAATAGTTCGCAACATCTTCAGCTTGGGTGTCTAATACGCCAGACATTGCAAGGTCGCCATTTGGTTTAACTAGGCCTTTAATGATTGGTGCTAGTTCACGTAAAGGTCCCGCAAGGATGTTGGCCACAACGACGTCAGCGACGAGACCTTCTGGTTGATTTTGCGGTAAGTAAACTTCTAGTTTGTCTGCAACGCCATTACGCTCAGCATTGTCTTTTGAAGCAAGCAGGGCTTGAGGATCAATGTCGATCCCTATCACTTTTTCAGCGCCCAGTTTGATCGCTGCGATCGCAAGAATACCTGAGCCACAACCGAAGTCGATAACGGTCTTACCGCTTAAGTCCATGCTTTCTAGCCACTCAAGACAAAGTGCTGTTGTAGGGTGAGTACCCGTACCGAATGCAAGGCCTGGATCCAACATAACATTAACAGCGTCAGGATCTGGAATGTCGCGCCAGCTTGGACAAATCCATAAGCGTTCACCAAATTTCATTGGGTGGAAGTTTTCCATCCATTCGCGTTCCCAGTCTTTATCTTCAAGCTGTTCTACTTTGTAAGCAAAATTGTCAGCCAGCATATTGCTCGCTTTAATTTGGTCGATGATGAAGTTAGTGTCTGCTTCTGCATCATACAGTGCCAGAATATCAGTATCGCCCCATAAGCGAGTTTCGCCAGGTAGAGGTTCGAATACAGGTGTATCCTGCGCGTCTAAGAATGTAACAGACAGCGCGCCAGTCTCTTCCATTAGCATATCGCCGATTTGCTCAGCGTTTTCATTGGTCGCGTTGAGTTTGATTTGAATCCAAGGCATTGGTTTTTGCTCTTAAAGTGAATGAAGTGGCGCAGAGTTTACCAGAACTCTACGATTTGTTTGAGTATATACCCAAATAAGCCGATTTATATGTTGAGCCCTTTGCGTACATATAAAACAAAAATGCCCACGGGAGTGGGCATTTTTTAAGACGTTTGCTTAGGTTTATTGTAAGCCAAGCTTCTTCTCTAGGTAGTGGATGTTTGCACCACCGTGTTGGAAGTTTTCGTCATTCATGATGGAGAATTGCAGTGGTACGTTAGTTTTGATGCCTTCGATGATCATCTCACCCAGTGCGTTCTTCATACGTGCAATCGCTACATCACGGTTCTCACCGTAAGTGATCAGTTTACCAATCATTGAATCGTAATGAGGTGGTACTGTGTAGCCTGTGTAGATATGAGATTCCCAACGTACACCCATACCGCCAGGAGCGTGGAAACGCTCGATCTTACCCGGAGATGGTAGGAAGCGCTCAGGGTCTTCTGCGTTGATACGACACTCAATCGCATGGCCACGGATCTTAATATCATCTTGAGTGAATGACAGAGGCTGACCCGCTGCAACACGAAGCTGTTCTTTGATTAGGTCGATGCCAGTAACCATCTCTGTTACTGGGTGCTCTACCTGAATACGAGTGTTCATTTCGATGAAGTAGAACTCACCGTTCTCGTATAGGAATTCAAACGTACCTGCGCCGCGGTAACCGATCTCGATACATGCACGAGTACAGCGTTCACCGATGTACTTACGCATTTCTTCGGTGATACCAGGTGCTGGAGCTTCTTCCACTACTTTTTGGTGACGACGTTGCATTGAACAGTCACGCTCACCAAGGTGGATTGCGCCGCCTTGACCGTCAGCAATAACCTGAACTTCAACGTGACGAGGGTTTTCTAGGAATTTCTCCATGTAAACCATGTCATTGTTGAACGCCGCTTTTGCTTCAGCACGTGTCATTGCAATGGCTTGGATAAGGTCTTTCTCTGCGCGAACAACACGCATACCACGACCGCCGCCGCCGCCAGATGCTTTGATGATTACTGGGTAACCAATGCGCTTAGCAAATGCTTTGTTTTTCTCTTCGTCATTGTCTAGAGGGCCGTCAGAACCCGGTACACAAGGAACGCCTGCTTTCTTCATTGCATTGATAGCAGATACTTTATCGCCCATTAGGCGGATAGTGTCTGCCTTTGGACCAACGAAGATGAAACCACTGCGCTCAACTTGCTCTGCGAAGTCTGCGTTCTCAGACAGGAAGCCGTAACCTGGGTGGATAGCCACAGCGCCAGTCACTTCAGCTGCAGAAATGATGCGTGGAATGTTTAGGTAGCTGTCGATACCACGAGCAGGGCCGATACATACGGTTTCGTCTGCGAGTAGTACGTGCTTAAGATCGCGGTCCGCTGTTGAGTGAACAGCGACGGTCTTAATACCTAATTCTTTACAAGCGCGAAGAATACGAAGTGCAATTTCACCTCGGTTCGCGATGACTACTTTGTCTAGCATAAGGCAAGCCCCGCTTATTCGATTACAACAAGAGGTTGGTCGAATTCAACTGGTTGGCCGTCTTCAGCTAGGATTGCTGTAACAACGCCAGATTTGTCCGCTTCGATTTGGTTCATCATTTTCATTGCTTCAACAATACATAGAGTATCGCCAGCATTTACTTTCTGACCCACTTCTACGAATGCTTTAGAGTCTGGGCTTGGAGAGCGGTAGAAAGTACCAACCATTGGAGAAAGAACTTGGTGACCTGCAGGTGTTGCTGCTGGAGCTTCTGCTGCTGGCGCTTCCGCTACTGGTGCCGCTGCTACTGGAGCAGGTGCCGCCGCTGGAGCTGCTGCGTAGTGAATTGGTGCTTGAGGGGCTGCAGTGCCATGACGGCTGATGCGCACTGACTCTTCACCTTCAGAGATCTCTAGCTCAGCAATGCCAGACTCTTCAACTAACTCAATTAGCTTCTTGATTTTACGAATATCCATCTTTTCTTTCTCTTTTATCTTGTGATTAAGACAACCCTCGTAGGGTTGCAGAGTGTTAGGGTTACTTTGCCTGTAGCTTATTGATCGCTGCAGACAGAGCAAATTCATAACCTTGTGCGCCTAAACCGCAAATCACACCCTCTGCTTTATCTGACAGATAAGAGTGATGACGGAATGGTTCACGTGCGTGCACATTTGATAAGTGCACCTCAATAAATGGGATGGCGACGCCAAGTAATGCATCTCGCAGCGCCACACTAGTATGAGTGAAAGCCGCTGGATTGATGATGATGAAGTCAATCTTGCCATAGGCAGCGTGAATGGCTTCAATCAGTTCGTACTCACGATTTGATTGTAGGTGTTCCAGTTCTACCCCAGCGTTATGGGCTTGCTCTGTAAGAGTATCCACAACTTGAGCTAAGGTACTGTGACCATAGTGTGTCGGTTCGCGCAGACCCAATAGATTAAGATTTGGTCCGTTTAGAACAAGAATCCGTGACTTTGCAGACATTGTGTTGCTATCTTCCCTTATCGTGAGTGGAACGTTTATATTCCCAAATATACGATAGTTCAGCACGATTTTTTTGTTAAAACCGAGCAAATTTTAAAAAATCGACCAAGATTATAGCTAATTCATAGCAATTAGCAGCAATTTACTGGTCTAATCTCCTAATAGCCACTCTCGTTTCTGTAACCAAGTTAACAAAAACAACATAATTGCCATATTTTTTGTGTGGCCAATTTGTGCACTAAAGCAAAAAACCGCCATGAGTGATGGCGGTTTTTAAAGTGCTTTTAAAACAGTTGGTTGAATTTATGCCAATTCTGCTTTCTCTGCGATAAGTTTATCTACAACGCTCGGATCGGCAAGCGTTGATGTGTCTCCGAGGTTGCTGGTATCACCCGTTGCAATTTTACGCAGGATTCGACGCATGATCTTACCAGAACGAGTCTTCGGTAAGGAATCCGTCCAGTGCAGTACATCTGGTGTTGCAATTGGACCAATTTCTTTACGCACCCAATCTTTCACTTCTTTGTGTAGCTCTGCTGACGGGAATTCACCATCGTTCAAGGTAATGTAAGCGTAGATAGCTTGGCCTTTGATATCATGCGGAATGCCCACAATAGCGGCCTCAGCAATTTTATGATGTGCGACAAGAGCCGATTCTATTTCAGCGGTACCCATGCGGTGACCCGACACGTTTAGTACGTCATCAACACGGCCCGTGATCCAGTAGTAACCGTCTTCGTCACGACGAGCCCCATCACTAGTAAAGTACATTCCCTTGAAGGTTGAGAAGTAGGTCTGTTCAAAGCGCTCGTGGTCGCCATAAACAGTACGCATCTGACCTGGCCATGAATCAAGGATCACCAAGTTACCTTCTGCTGCGGTTTCTTCAATGATGTTGCCGATGTTATCAACCAGTGCAGGTTGGACTCCGAAGAATGGTCGAGTTGCTGAGCCTGGTTTTAAATCTGTTGCGCCTGGTAGTGGTGCAATTAAGATACCGCCGGTCTCTGTTTGCCACCAAGTATCAACGATAGGCGAGCTCTCATTACCAATCGTTTTGTAGTACCACTCCCACGCTTCAGGGTTGATAGGCTCACCTACTGAACCCATCACACGTAAGCTTGAACGTGATGTCCCTGCTACCGCTTCGTTACCTTTTGCCATTAGTGCACGAATAGCGGTTGGCGCAGTGTAGAGAATGTTCACTTGGTGCTTATCAACCACTTCACTCATACGAGCCGTGCTTGGGTAGTTTGGAACACCTTCAAACAGAATGGTTTTGGCCCCGTTCGCTAGTGGACCATAAATTAGGTAAGTATGGCCTGTAATCCAGCCCACATCCGCGGTACACCAGAAGGTTTCACCTGGTTGATAATCGAAGACATATTTAAAGGTCATTGCCGCGTAGACGAGGTAACCGCCTGTAGTATGTAGTACGCCTTTAGGTTTACCTGTCGAGCCAGATGTGTAGAGGATGAACAGCGGGTCTTCGGCTTTCATCTCTTCTGGTGGGCAAACGTCAGAAACGTTGGCTGTTGCTTCGTGCCACCAAACATCACGGTGTTCATGCCATTCAACATCACCACCTGTACGTTTAAGCACGACGACTTTACTGATGGTTTTCACGTCTGGGTTGGTTAGTGCTTCATCCACGTTCTTTTTCAGTGGAACAGCGCGTCCGCCACGTACGCCTTCGTCAGCGGTGATCACGACTTTAGCGTCAGAGTCGATGATACGGCCGGATAGTGCTTCTGGTGAGAAACCGCCAAATACTACGGTGTGAACCGCACCAATACGGGTACAAGCGAGCATAGCCACTGCGGCTTCTGGCACCATTGGCATGTATAGACACACCACGTCGCCCTTGCGTACGCCTTGCTCTTTCAATGCGTTGGAGAATTTACACACTTCTTTGTGTAGTTCGTTGAAAGTGAGTGTTTTGTCGTCGGCTGGATCATCGCCTTCCCAAATGATGGCGACGTCGTCCCCGTGTTCTGCGAGATGACGGTCAATACAGTTAGCCGAGACGTTCAGTGTGCCATCTTCAAACCAGCGAATATCAACATGGCCAGTGTCGAAAGAAGTGCTTTTTACTTTGGTGAAAGGTTTGATCCAATCAACGATTTTGCCGTGTTCGTTCCAGAAGCCCTCTGGATCGGTTACCGACTGCTGATACATGGCTAAGTAAGTATCATTATCCGCGTGTGTATGAGTTTTAATATTTTCTTTTACCGGATAAACGTGGGCTTCGCTCATGGCTTCTCTCCTTGTGCCTTATTTCTCGGCCTTACACCAATCTAGATAAGATTTTGAATATATTTTTGTAGGGCTGTTTTTTGGTTCTAAATAACGTGGTCGTGGTAATGACGACGTTGTGCTTATAACTGTCAGTCACCGCGCGTATTTCCACAATTAGACTTTAGGATGAGAGTGATAGAAGCGCCGGGAAATCGCTGAAACAAAAGTATTTCTGGGAGCTAGGTCAACTGATTTTTATGTATACGGTGCGGTTAGGTTGGGTAAATCGCCTTTCGTTAAGCGGACAAAGACCAAAGCGGCAGAAATCGCGTCTTGCAAGGCGTCGTGTTTGTCTTGGATAGGAAGTTCGAGGTGTTTACAAATGGCATCCAGACTTAAGTCGAAGTAGGCATTCGGCAAATGTCGTTCCAACTTATCGTGATAAATCTGACTGACCTCGATGAGTGGGTTAGGAAGTGGGAAGCCAAGTTGCCGCAAACAAGCAAGGTCTAAGATCTTTTTATCGTAACGAATGTGATAGCCCACAAGTGGTCGGTTGCCGATAAAGTCGAGCAGCTCGAGCAGCGCCTCTTTTTCACTGATGCCATCGACTAAGTCTTGGTGGCGAATTCGATGGATCTTGACCGAGCCTGAGTCGAGCGATTGCGGCGCGCGTAAGCGGACTTCAAATGGTTGACTGGTGATGATGCGGTTGTCGATGATCTTGGTGGCTGCAATAGTCACCAGCTCGGCGCGATTTGGGTCAAGGCTGGTGGTTTCGCAGTCAAGAGAGACGTATTCTGTTTTATCTGGCGTGCAAAACAGCGACTGATAAGGCGAACCTTTCAATTTGTAGTACCAGTATTTGCGTTGTAACCAGTTCATTGCTTACGCCTCTGTGATTTATGAAAATCAGGGTTAATCACGAATTTGATAATGGAAGCCTAAAAATTGCTTAAATTTCTTCACCACATGTAAGCCGTGGCGAAGCAAATCACGCTCAGTTCTATCCAGTTGTTTAATATCAATGTTATTCAACGCTTCTTGCTTTTTGAGTTGCTGATTAAGGCGAAGTTTAAAGAACAATTTTAGTGCTTCGTTGAGATTATCTGCTGTTTCGGGTTCTAAGATGCGCTTATTTCTCAGAGCTTCAATGCGTTCAAACGTGTTCTTCTCTTCAATGGCATACTCCAAAGACAAGGCGCGAATGCCGTGTACAATTGGGAAAATACCGCCGCGTTTAATGTCCAATCCGTCTTTAGCACTTTTTACGTTGCCAAATAGAGTTAGGGGCACCGAAAACTGCAAGGCAGGGCGAGTAAAGTCAGACAATATCAACATGCGATCTTTCATTGTGTCACGAAGATGCGCCGCAATTGGAGCCAGCAGATCGCAATTCCCAGCAACAGCATGGGCGTCACTGAAAATGGCTAAGTCCATGATTTGTTCTGGTTCGGCTTTAGCTATCCAGTGGTTTAGGGTGCTTATCCATTCTTGCTGTGTTTTGACCCACTTTGGGTTGTTAACCATCACTTTGCCAGGGCAAAGTGGATAACCGAGCTGTTGTAGGGTGTGTGTGAAGGATTGCATCACTTGTTCGCAATGAGGCCATTCCAGACCATCTTGAATAATCAGGGCATTGTCTTGATCGGTTTTGAGAATTTGCTCTCCTCGGCCTTCAGAGCCGAGTACGATCAAGCAACAATGGTCGTGCAAGGCTGGTGGTATTACTAACTCGAACGCTTTCTCGATAATTTGCTCGTTTACGGCTGAGATCAGCTCCATGATGAAGCGAGTGCGGATGCCGTTTTTCAATAAGCTCTCGACCAATTGACGTTGGCGGTTTGAGGCCAAAGCGAGCTCTTCCACGCTGCTTGCTCGAGCAATACTGAGCGTTAACACGTGAGAGTGGGTTGAGAACGCGCTAAGAATTTGGGTCATATCCAGCATGCCAACGGCTCTGTTACCTTCACATACCATGAGGCGTTTCATTCTGTTTCTGGTCATTGTGATCATGGCGTTGAATAGAAAGTCACCATCATCAACGTGATAAACAGGAAAGCTCGCGATCTCACCCACTGGTGTGTCGAGCGCGCAACCATCTATCATCACAGAATGCAGCATATTAGTACGAGTCACTATTGCGTACGGGTGGGCTGATGGCCATTTTTCCAATCGTGGATCATCGCCATGGAGTTGAACCAATGCAGCGTCAATCCCATTTTCTTTTAAGGCACGCGTTACCTCGTGAATTGGTGTATTTGGTTCAAGGATCATCGGTGGGTGATAAATGCTGCGGTCAACTTTAGTGAGAATAAACTCCGCTAAGTTTTGCTGTTGATGGGCCGCTTCGATGAGCTCTTGCCGTTTCGATAAATTGTTATCGAAATAGGCTGCAAACTGGCCATTTTCGTTGTAAAGGGCAAGGAAAACTTCTTTCGGCAGTAGGTAAGAGAGCGTGTCCTCAAGCGCGATGTAGTGATGACGTACCTTGTCTTCAAGTAACGAGCGTACATCGAACATATCGTCGTTGGCATAATGTGCGAACACTTCCTGTTGATCGTTGGAGCGCTCTTCTACCGCGCCTTTGATCAGAATATGTAAGTGGGGGTTCTTCTGTCCGCAGGATAAAATAACATCTCGAGCTCGATAGTAGGCGACGTCCAGAGACGATCGCAGTCGCGTTTGTTGTGCTTCAGTTAAGCGATCGAACGGTGGAGATTGCATGTTAAATTTGTCAGGCATGAGAACACCCAATAATGATGGAAGGAACACTCTCTAAGTCTGACAAATTTCTTACCGGAAGCCAGACGACTTTGGTCTAAATTACGATGTTTTCGCATGAAGATGCCAAATGTCGCAAAGTTAGTATTCCATCGAGGAAACGATAAGTTTCTTATTCTTCCCTTTTTATAATACGCATGGCGATCCATAATTCCCGGCTCGAACGTTGGTGTTCCCGTTTTAGGATATTAGTAATGTTGAAACCTTCTCCGTATGGCTGGATTTCCCAGTACTTTCTCGGATTCTTCTTTGCGTATGGCGTGTATCTGCCATTTTGGTCACTTTGGTTTAAGGATCAGGGCGTATCTTCGACAGATATCGGTTTGCTGGTCGGGTTAGGCCTTGCGACACGTTGTGTTGCCAATATCGTGATCACCCCACGAGTACACAAAGTCGAACATCTTATGCCTGCTTTACGTTGGTTGAGTTTCGCTGCCCTCCTTTTTGTTGGATTTCACTTTTTTACGGGTGGTAGCTTTTGGTTAATGGCACTAGCGACAGTGTTGTTCAATCTTTGTTGTGGACCGATTATTCCGTTGTCGGACGCGATGGCAAATTACTACGCTCGCCTGAAAATGCTCGATTATGGCCGCACGCGGCTATGGGGTTCGATTGCCTTTATCGCAGGCTCGACGGCAGTGGGCTACCTGGTGGCTGAATTTGGCTCCGATATGATCTTGTACACTGCGATGTTCGGCGTGTTTATCTCGTTGCTGTTTGCTATGCGACCGACTAACCCAATGCCTGTAACGCACGGTGGGCAAAGCGCAGAACGTCCAAAGCTGACCGCTCTTTTGACCGACAAGCCGATACTAAAATTCTTAGTGTTGGTGTCACTAATTCAGGGCAGTCATGCGGCTTACTACGGCTTTAGTGCGATTCACTGGAAGGCCGCTGGTCACTCGGAAGATGTCATTGGCTACTTGTGGAGCTTAGGAGTAGCCGCAGAAGTGGCAGTGTTTGCATTGAGTAAGCGCTTATTCGTAGGTTGGTCAATACGCGCGCTGTTTATTGCTGCTGCCGTTGGTGTAATGATGCGTTGGGGTATTACGGCGTCGACAACATCAATTATTGCTTTGGTGGTTGTTCAACTATTGCATGGTGTGACTTTCGCTACCGCGCACATTGCCGCGATCCAATATATCCAAAACTCCGAAGAAAATAAGATCGTAGCGTTGCAAGCGTTGTATAACGCGATTCCGTTGGGCGCATTTATCGCGTTAATGACCGTATTGAGTGGCTGGGGTTATGAGCACTGGGGACCGCTTGTGTTCTGGGGCATGGCCGCGATGGGGTTATTGGCTCTGTTCATCAAGCTTGATTCGCAAGACCCACATCAGGTGGTTGATGTATCAGACAAGCCACTTGAAACACAGAATTAGACTTATGTAACAAAGGTTAAAAACTAAGCTTTGTCTCCGTTATCAAAGCAGTGTTAAATGAAACCTCTCCCTCATGGAGAGGTTTTTTTATTCTCTTGCTTTAAAAGTAGCAAGAAAGGCAAGAAAGGATATCGGATGCAAGGATGGCTGGTGGTTCCCGTTTCTTTAGCGTATTTGGGAGCTTTATTTATCATCGCGTGGTACGGCGACATTCAGAAAAGGTGGCTAGCGCGCTGGCGGCCTTGGATTTATAGTCTTTCCATTGCGGTGTACTGTACATCATGGACCTTCTACGGCACGGTCGGGCAGGCCAGCAGTAATCCTTGGTCTTTCTTGCCCATCTATATTGCCCCCATTTTAGTGTTTACCATCGGATGGCGCGTTTTAGCTCGGCTTATTTTGATTGCTAAACGGGAACACATCACGTCGATTGCTGACTTTATCGGAGCACGCTACGGTAAATCCCAAGGTTTGGCCGTGGTTGTTACGCTCATAGCGGTTGCGGGAATTTTGCCGTACATCGCTTTACAGCTGCGTGGTATCACTATGGGGCTTGAAATCATTGCTCCAGAGCTGGCTACTGATTTTGGTTATCAAAACGATAGCGTGTCGTGGTTTGTTGTGGTCGCATTGGCGATTTTTACGATGCTATTCGGTACCCGCCACATTGATAACACGGAACACCATCGTGGGATGATGATGGCAATTGCCTTCGAATCCATTATCAAACTGCTGGCTTTTTTAGTTGTTGGTGTCTTCATTGTTTGGTTGGCGATGAACACCGAGAGTTTGAGCTTACTTGATGTTGCCGCGCAGACGTATCAGTCACCAAATATCCCGACTATATTGATTCATACTGTACTGACCATGCTGGCGATCGTTTGCCTTCCGCGACAATTCCATACGATGGTGGTAGAAAATGAACGTGCTCAAGATTTGCATGTGGCTCGTTGGTTGTTCCCCATTTATCTGATCTTAATGGGGATTTTTGTTTTACCTATTGCGTGGGTAGGGCAAGGTCTCTTGAGTGGCGCTTCGCCTGATACTTATGTCATCAGTGTGCCGATGTCGGTAGGGGCGAGTGAAATCGCCTTGCTTGCGTTTTTAGGCGGTACTTCAGCGGCAAGCGGCATGGTTATCGTATCGACGATTGCCTTAGCGATCATGGTCTCGAATGACTTGGTTATGCCATTGCTATTGCGTCGCATGCGACTGACGCAGCGTAACCACCACCATTTTTCTGAATTATTACTGCGGATCCGCCGTGGTTTGATTTTAGTTTTGTTGATTGGCGCGTGGTGTTTCTATCAAGCGTTGGACACCATTCATTCACTTTCTGCTATCGGCTTTCTCTCGTTCGCGGCTATCACGCAATTCGCTCCTGCGCTGGTTGGCGGTATGTATTGGCGTCAAGGGAATAAGAAAGGTGTGTATGTTGGCCTCGCGGTGGGTTTTGCTACCTGGCTGATTACGTTAATGAGCCAAACAGACATGCTTGCCGGAGACGCCAGTAATAACTTCCTGATCTGGTTGATTACACCACCAGAGGTATTGGCTAGTTTTGATATCGCGATTTCAGATTGGGGGATGATCCTCAGCGTGGTCGCTAATGCAGTGTGTTTTGTTGTGGTTTCTATGGCTACCCGACCAAGCCTAAGTGAGCGCTTACAATCGGCATCATTCGTTGGTACACCGTTGCCTGAAAGCGAAAATATGAGTCTGTACCAGAGCCGCGTTACGGTTGCAGAACTGGAAATGCTAGCGTCCAGATTTGTAGGACGAACGCGAGTTAAAGCGGCGTTTCAAGCCTACTGGAGCCAGCAACGAGAAGAGTTAATGCCGAATCAACAAGCGCCATCTTCTCTGATTCGGCATACGGAGCGTGTGCTAGCAGGGGTATTTGGAGCATCTTCTGCTAAGTTAGTACTTACTTCCGCTCTGCAAGGAAGAAACATGCAGCTTGAAGAGGTGGCGACTATCGTCGATGAAGCCTCTGAACTGTACGATTTTAGTCGGGGTTTACTCCAAGGCGCGATTGAGCATATTGGACAAGGTATTGCGGTCGTCGATAAGCAACTACGCTTGGTAGCGTGGAACCAACGCTATTTAGAACTCTTTGAATTTCCGCCAGGCCTGATTCAAGTAGGTCGACCGATTGCGGATGTGATTCGGCACAATGCAGAGCAGGGGTTGTGTGGCCCTGGTGACCCTGATGACCACGTTCGTCGCCGTGTTTATCACCTTGAGCAAGGAACTCGGCACACCTCTTCTCGGGTTCGTCCCGATGGTCGCGTGATAGAGGTGCAAGGTAACCCAATGCCAGGTGGTGGCTTTGTGATGAGCTTTACCGACATCACCGTATTCCGTGATGCAGAGCAAGCACTGAAAGACGCCAACGAGACATTGGAAGAAAGGGTACGTCTGCGGACTCGAGAATTAGAACAACTTAACAAGCAGCTGGTGGAAGCGACGCAGCGCTCGGATTTGGAATCGAAGTCCAAATCACGGTTCTTGGCGGCAGTAAGCCATGACTTGATGCAACCGCTCAACGCGGCGCGTCTATTCGCATCTTCACTATCGGAAGTCGCCAAAGACAGCGAAGCCAAAAAGCTGTCAGCACACATTGAAAGTGCTTTAGAGGCTGCCGAAGACTTAATTGGAGATTTGCTGGATATCTCGCGTTTGGAATCGGGCAAGTTGGAAGTCAACGTGCATGGCTTTGCGTTAAATGATGTGTTATCGAATTTGAATGCTGAGTTTAGTGCGTTAGCCAAACAGCAAGGTATAGAGTTCACCATGATTCCGTCCTCACTCATGGTTAAGTCGGATCCCAAACTGCTGCGCCGTGTGGTGCAAAACTTCCTGACCAATGCGTTTCGTTATAACCCGAATGGCAAAGTCGCACTCGGTGTTCGCCGCGTGAAAGGGCGAGTGCGTATTGATGTATGGGATAATGGAGTGGGGATTGAAGAAGAGAAGCAGCAAGAGATTTTTGAAGAGTTTAATCGCGGAACTCAAGTTCGTTCCGACCAAGGTCTCGGACTTGGTTTGGCGATTTCGAAAGGAATTGCTCAGGTACTTGGGCATGAAATTTCGATGCGCTCTTGGGTTGGAAAAGGCAGTGTTTTTTCCATCACCCTAGATAAAGCTGATCATGTTCAGCCTCATCCAGTTCACGTGGCAATGAGTAAGCAATCTGAACTTGGTCATCTGAGAATCCTATGTGTCGATAATGAGCCTGACATTCTAGTCGGCATGGAAAACTTACTTTCCCGATGGGGCTGCGATACACGAGTTGCGATTGATTTAGTTGAAAGTCTACAAGCGCTTGAGGATGGTTGGATTCCGGATGTAATTTTCTCCGATTACCGACTTGATGATGGTCGTACTGGTTTAGAAGTGCTACAGCAATGCCGCCTGAGATTAGGCCACAGCTTTGAAGGCGTCATCATCAGTGCAGATCGTACCGATGATATGCTTGATGGCATCAAAGCAAATGGGTTCAGCTTTATTGCTAAGCCAGTTAAGCCGCTTAAGCTGCGTTCGGTGCTCAATCGAGTCGCTTAGGATTGGAGTGTTTGAAAAATAGCTATAAAAAGAGACCTCCGAATGGAGGTCTCGATGTTTGTAATCTTAGTTGATAGGCTGAGTTTGCCGTTTATTCTGCGACGCCGCCTTGGGTCAGTTTGGCTGGATTAAGCAATCGCTCTAGTGTGGCTCTATCCAAATCAGTTTCTTCTTCCGCGACATCAATAATCGCGCGTCCCTGTTTGTAGGCTTTTTTCGCGACTTCTGCCGCTTTTAGGTAACCAATGACCGGGTTGAGAGCCGTGACCAAAATTGGGTTTTTGGCGAGTGCAACATCCAAGTTATCTTGGCGAACTTCAAACGTCGCAATGGCTTTGTCAGCTAAAGCGGTTGCGCTGTTAGAGAGTAAATCGATGCTCTCCAATACGTTATGAGCAATAACTGGCAGCATGACGTTAAGCTGGAAGTTGCCCGCTTGGCCTGCGACGGTTATGGTGGTGTCATTACCAATGACTTGCGCTGATGCCATAGCTGCGGCTTCTGGGATCACAGGATTTACTTTGCCAGGCATGATGGAAGAACCCGGTTGCAAGCCTTGTAATTCAATCTCACCTAAACCAGCCAATGGGCCTGAATTCATCCAACGAAGATCGTTTGCGATCTTCATGATCGCAACTGCTGCTGTTTTGAGCTGTCCCGACAGAGCGACGATCGCATCTTGACTGCTTAAATTGAAAAAGAAGTTATCACTGGCCGTGAACTGAATACGAGTTGACTGGGTTAGGTTGCTAGCGAATAAGTCTGCAAAGCGTGGATCGGCATTGATCCCCGTTCCAACTGCCGTACCACCTTGGGCTAAGGCTTTTACAGCAGGAAGAGCTTGTTCAATCGCTTGTTTTGCATGCTCGATTTGGAACTGCCAACCGCCAAGTTCTTGAGCAAAGGTAATTGGCATCGCGTCCATTAAGTGGGTGCGACCGGTTTTTACAACATTTTTCAATGCTCGCTGCTTAGACTCTAGTGTTTGGCTGAGGTGTGACAGTGCCGGGAAGAGCTGGTTTTCGATGGCTAATGCTGCGCTAACTTGAATGGCCGTTGGTACCACATCGTTACTGCTTTGCCCCATGTTGACGTGATCATTAGGGCTGACAGTGCCGCCTAGATGCTGGGAGGCCAGTGTTGCAATCACTTCATTCGCATTCATATTTGAGCTAGTGCCTGATCCCGTTTGAAACACGTCAATTGGGAATTGCTCAATATGATTGCCTTCGATAATTGCTTGAGCTGCGTCAGCAATCGCGTTGGCAATATCTCCTTCAAGCAGCCCTAGCTGTGCGTTGGTGAGTGCCGCAGTCTGCTTGATGTGTGCTAACGCTTTGATAAAACCAGATGGCATTTTATGTTGACTGAATGAGAAGTTATCGACGGCGCGTTGAGTCTGAGCTTGGTAGAGAGCATCTGCAGGGACCGTTACTTCGCCCATACTGTCAGTTTCTATGCGGAATTCGGTGCTCATGGTAGGGATCCTTTTGGTTAATCGAGTGAGATTTGAATCAGGCGTAATTGTTGTTGTAGTGCGAGAAATTTCACGTCGCCTTGTTCAAACTGGTAGTAATAGCGTTTGAGGCAGAATAATGGCGTATGGATAGAATCGAGACAGACACGACGGAAGATACGACTGCGAGTTGAGTCTTGAATTGCGTCTAGTAAATGGAAATAAACCTGACGTAAAAACAGCTCACACAACAATAGATTTTCTTCATCGGCATCGTGTTCATAACAAGAAGACAACACCATTCCCCAATGAATATAGTCATGAATCACGTCTGGCTCAAAGCCATGTGGTGCGGCGAGAAGGAATCTATCTTGGGCTTTAAAAAATGCGTTAAAGATGTCCCGTTTGTTGTCCATAACCACCTCTCATTAAATGTAATGATAATTATTATCAATTAACTTGTGAGTTGGCAACCCTTTTTAGAGTAAGAGGTTGTTGAAGAAAGACTTACGGAAACAAAAGCCGACGCAAAGGCGTCGGCTGAGTAGGAATTCATTTATGCTGAGTGAAACTAAGTCACTGTCGTTTGAATACCGGTGAATTAGCTTGTCGCCGTTATTCAGTAAATAAGGTTTCGTACTTCACAAATGCGGTTTGTGTTTCACCATAATACAGTGTGCCGCCTGATTGAATGACGACTCTTAACCAGCTTTCTGCAGATGCAGGCTTTGGTAAGGTGATGTACCAGCTTTGGCCTGCTTGATCGGCGGGCTTCATATCAATCGGTTGAGCGTTTTTCTCTTTGTCACTCACAATAGAAACTTTAACCCCTTCGAGTGGGTAAGCGGCGTTGAGTGACAATTCTAAGTTATTTTTAGTGAGTTTTTCCGAGCGAAATTTCACTTTAAAATCGCCATTTTCCATATCACAAAGACCACTGGTGTAACGACAATTAGACTTACTCGCGAGTTTGTAAGTTTCTCCTTCTTGCGCCGCGTGGGGCTTCTCGCTGAGGGCCATATCGGTACCGAAGTAAGCGATCAAAGAGAGAACTGGCGCAATCAGTAGAGCGAGAATAAAGTGCTTGTTTTTGAACATCTTGGCTTCCTTGCAACGACATACTGCGAATATGGTAACTGAAAAGTGAGAATAAAAAAGCCCCGGACGGCTGGTTCCAAACGGGGCTTTTGTGGTTTTGATTAGTTTTTAGTGATCCACTGCGCTACCAGCACCTACTGGTACGCGAACGTGTTCGACTAGGTCTTTTACTTCTTGTGGCGTTTCTGCAGTTACTTTGGATACAGCGAATGCAACAATGAAGTTAAATAGTGCGCCGATAGCACCAAACGCGTTTGGCTCAATACCCAGGAACCAGTTTGTTCCCCAGCTTTCTAGATATTTCCAATCAGCAACGAAAAGGATGCCTTTGTGTTGGAATACGTAGAACAGCGTAATACTGATACCTGCAATCATACCGGCGATTGCGCCTTCTTTGTTGATGCTCTTGCTGAAGATGCCCATCATCAATGCAGGGAAGATGGATGAAGCGGCAAGACCAAAGGCGAGTGCTACCGTACCTGCGGCAAATCCAGGCGGATTTAGACCGAGATAGCCTGCGGCTGCTATCGCTACTGCCATTGATATTCGACTAGCAAGTAGCTCTTTTTTCTCGGATATGTTCGGATTGATAACCCCTTTGATTAAGTCATGGGAAATAGCTGAAGAAATGGCGAGTAGTAAACCTGCTGCGGTAGATAGTGCAGCTGCAAGACCACCTGCTGCCACAAGTGCAATCACCCAGTTTGGTAGTTTAGCGATCTCTGGGTTAGCCAATACCATGATGTCGTTATCAACGCGCAGTTCGTTGGTGGACGCATCTGAAGTGTATTGGATATTGCCATCGCCATTTTTATCGTCAAAACCGAGTAGTCCAGTTGTTTCCCAGTTTTTGAACCACGCAGGACGCTCGTCATACGCTAGGTGCTGACCCGGAGCTGGATTTACCGTATTCATTAGGTTGAGACGAGCCATCGCTGATACCGCTGGTGCTGTAGTGTAAAGGATTGCGATGAAGATCAGAGCCCAGCCTGCTGATGTACGTGCGTCGCGAACCTTCGGCACGGTAAAGAAACGGATAATTACGTGTGGTAGACCGGCTGTACCAATCATCAGTGACATGGTGTAGACAAACATATTAAGTGTGTCGCCACGTACTTGGGTCGTGTATTCACTGAATCCGAGTTCGGTCACAACTTGGTCAAGCCGATCGAGTAGATAGACATCGGTACCAGCCATGGTACTCCCCAGACCAATTTGTGGGATTGGGTTACCAGTGAGTTGCAGAGAGATAAAGATTGCAGGGATAGTGTAAGCAAGAATGAGTACGCAATATTGAGCAATCTGCGTGTAAGTGATGCCTTTCATGCCGCCAAGAACCGCGTACATGAAAACGATACACATACCAATTAATAGGCCAGTGGAGTAGTCCACTTCTAAGAAGCGACCAAACGCAACACCTACGCCTTTCATCTGACCGATAACATAAGTCACTGATGCGATGATAAGACAAACAACCGCTACGATACGTGCGGTATTGGAGTAAAAGCGTTCACCAACAAACTCTGGCACCGTAAACTTCCCAAATTTGCGTAGGTAAGGTGCTAGCAACAGCGCAAGCAGAACGTAACCACCAGTCCAACCCATTAGAAATACTGAGCCGCCATAGCCCATGAAGGCAATTAAGCCTGCCATTGAGATAAACGACGCTGCGGACATCCAATCGGCTGCGGTTGCCATACCGTTTGCAATCGGGTTTACACCGCCACCAGCAACATAAAACTCTTTGGTTGAGCCGGCGCGAGCCCAAATAGCAATCCCGATGTACAGGATGAACGTGGCGCCAACGACCAGGTAGGTAATAGTTTTCAAATCCATCTGAGTGACTCCTTATTCGTCCACGCCGAATTCACGGTCAATTTGGCGCATCTTCCATGCGTAATAGAAAATAATTCCTAGGAAGGCATAGATGGAGCCTTGTTGAGCAAACCAGAAACCGAGTTTGTAACCGCCTAGTTGAAATTGATTTAGTACGTCGACAAATAAAATGCCGCAGCCGAAAGACACGACGAACCAGATGACCATTAGGCCGATCATGAGCTTCACGTTTTTGTCCCAATAGGCTTTGGCTCTTTCTTCGCTTTCAAATGCCATTGCCGTCTCCTTACGATTGGTATTGTTGTTAATGAAATGTTTCAGTATGTACATTAGCAAGGTGTTGGCAATAACTCTTTTCAACTTTAGTCGGGGTGTTAAAAATGAAGAACCCCCATATTATGGGCTTTTGCAGCGAACAAAGGGGTAAAACGTTATGTTAATAAACTGTTAAGTTAGCCAAAGGTCTAAAGGTTGATTGGATAAACAGGCATGATTAAGACGGGCCATTAATCTTTTCTTCATTGAACTTGGAGATGCTGTGTAAGTATTGGTGGTGATCTTGTGGCTCTTAAAGAGAGAAGGCGTAGATAAGAAAGCTCACAAGTAATTTATTTACATAAAGTTTTCGCATCAAATCACCGTTTTAACGCACAATAAAGTAATATAACTGAGTCATTCTCGTACAACCTCGCATTTTGAGACGGTGTAAAGGGGAGGCAGATTAGGGCATTACCTCATTAACGAAGTAGCCTTGCTCATCACAATTATTATCGTTTTTCATTAAGGGAGGGTGAGAATGGACGCAGACACCATTAACAGTTTTTTTCTAATAGGTGCGTTGTTAATCGCACTTAGCGTTCTTTTAAGCCCAGTGTCTTCTAAGTTGGGAATCCCAATTCTTTTGGTATTTTTAGCCGTTGGAATGCTAGCGGGGGAAGACGGCTTAGGCGGCATTTTATTCGATAACTTTTCGATCGCTTATTTGGTTAGTAACCTCGCATTAGCCATCATTTTGCTTGATGGTGGGATGAGAACGCGGGTCGCCAGCTTTAGGGTTGCGTTATGGCCCTCGGTCTCTTTGGCGACATTTGGCGTTGCGATCACCACCATTTTAACCGGGCTGATGGCAACGTGGTTATTCGACTTAGATTTATTGCAAGGCATATTGGTTGGTGCGATTGTTGGTTCCACCGATGCTGCCGCGGTCTTCTCTCTACTCAAAGGTCGTAGCCTGAACGAACGTGTTGGTTCAACGCTGGAAATTGAATCCGGCACCAATGACCCAATGGCGGTGTTTCTGACCGTAACTCTGATTGCTATTTTAGCGAACCCTGGCGCAGATTTAAGTGCGGGCTTTTTGGCGTTCAGTTTTCTTAAGCAGTTTGGTATCGGCGCGTTACTTGGCTTCGCTGGTGGCTGGATCTTATGGAAAGTTATCAATCGCAATCAATTACCAGATGGGCTGTATTCTATTTTAACGGTCAGTGGTGGCTTGCTTATTTTTGCTTTATCTAACACTTTGGGTGGCAGTGGTATTTTGTCGATTTACCTCGTTGGTCTTTTATTAGGTAACCGTCCAACACGCAGCCGACACTCTATTCTTCATGTTTTAGATGGTATGACGTGGCTAGCTCAAATTGGTATGTTTTTGGTGCTTGGCTTGTTGGTTACACCATCTAATTTACTCTCTATTGCGTTGCCAGGTCTTGCGCTTGCCTTCGGGATGATTTTGTTTGCCCGACCAATCTCAGTTTGGATTGGTTTACTGCCATTCAAGAGTTTCACGCCACGTGAAAAGTGGTTTGTCTCTTGGGTAGGATTGCGTGGCGCTGTACCTATCATCCTCGCGGTATTTCCAATGATGGCAGGATTGCCAGATGCTCAACTGTACTTCAATTTGGCATTCTTTGTAGTAATGGTGTCTTTGATAGTACAAGGGGGCACGTTGACTAAGGCGATGTCTCTTGCAAAGGTCGAGCTACCTTCTAAGCCTGAGCCAATTTCGCGTACGGGTGTAGAGATTTACCCGACCAGTGAGTGGGAGCTGTTTATCTATAGACTTAAAGCAGATAAATGGTGCATTGGTGAGCCATTACGTAGTCTTTCGATGCCGGAAGGAACGCGTATCGCCGCTGTATTTCGCAGTAAAGAGCTATTGCACCCATCCGGCAGTACGCGTCTTGAGGAAGATGATACCTTGTGTGTATTAGCACAAGAAAAAGATTTAGATGCACTGAGCTTACTGTTTAGTGAAGCCCCAGAGAAAGCGTCGCTAGCGCGATTCTTCGGTGACTTCTTCCTCGATATTGAAGTGAAGCTTGCCGATATTGCCGTGATGTATGGTTTGAATCTGGGGGATGAACCGCTGGATAAAAGTTTGAGAAACCTTGTCGAAGAGCAATTAGGTAGCACGCCAGTATTGGGAGACCATTTCGAGTGGCAAGGTTTGCATTGGATCGTCGCTGATGTTGTTGATCAGCAGGTCACTAAAGTCGGTATCCGATTGCCAAACGAAAAAAGTAAGTCTGACGATAAGACGTCAATCTAGTCGCTCATTTCCGTCAGCATAATCACGGCTTGCGTGCGGTTCTTTACACCGAGCTTACGGAAAATCGCTGTCATGTGCGCTTTTATGGTGGCTTCTGAAACATTCAATTCGTAAGCGATTTGCTTGTTCAGCAAGCCATCGGACAACATTCCCAACACTTTATATTGCTGTGGTGTTAGCGCAGCAATCTTTTCCGCTAAGTCATTACATGCCGCGTTATTGGTGATCAGCCCTTCAGGGAAATATGGGTCGCCATTCAGCACTTGATTGAGTGCGTTCACTAATTCGCGCATGTCGCTGGACTTGGGAATAAAACCAAATGCACCATGGCTTTTCACCTGCGTCACGATCGCCGGCTCTTCACTCGCTGAAACGACGACGATAGGTAAATCTGGATGCTCTGCTCGCAAATGAATCAAGCCAGACATACCATTTGCTCCTGGCATTTTGAGGTCCAATAGCACTAAATCTGGCTCTTCCTCTCGCTCCAACAAAGCCAGAAGTGCGTCGAGTGAGTCCGCTTCCAGCAAATTTGCACCACTAATAGCCATGTGGATAGATTGAAACAAGGCATTCCGGAAGAGTGGGTGATCATCTGCAATAATGATGGTGTAGGTCGAATCCATGACGTTAAACACTTTTGACTATTTCGTTAAATTTATTATTGTCCAGCTTTGAGAGAGTGGACAATATTTATTCGCTAAAAGTCTGAACCAAATCGACTTTTATTAGGAAAATTGCATATAAACGCAATGTTCTTATTCAAATCTGAGCAATAAAAAACGCCAGTGGACATCACTGGCGTTTGAATATCTGGTTATCAGAACTGCTTGATATGCTCTAAGAAAGGCTCAGCTTGCATAAAGCCCGTCAAACGAGCGTTTGAAACGTGTTCGCCACTGGCATCCCAAAACTCAATTGTTGGTAAACCAAGTACATTCATGTGCTTCAGTAGTTCGATGTCTTGCACTTGGTTTTTGGTCACGTCCGCTTGCAGAAGAACGAAGTCTTGCAGTTTTGCTTCGACGCTTGGGTCATGGAAGGTGTACTTTTCAAACTCTTTACATGCTACACACCAATCGGCGTAGAAATCGAGCATGACGGGTTTACCTGCCGCTTTCGCAAGTGCCAGTTGTTCTTCAAGCTCCGCCACGTTAGCAATGCGAGTAAAGCTAACAGTGGCTTGCTGAGTTTGTGTTGTGCTGTTGCCAAACCAGTAATTTAAGATAGGTTGTGCTGCGGCTAGCAAACCTAAGACGGCGATTATGCCCACGGCACTTTGTTTCCAGCCACCAAACTCTAGACTGTTTTTGATGTGGTATAGCCAACCAAAAGCAGCAATACCCAATGCTGACCACAGAATCGTTGACCACATTTCTGGCATGATGCGTTCTAGTAAGAAGATAGGTGCGGCAAGCAGAATAAAGCCGAACAGCGTTTTCACGCGGTCCATCCAACCGCCGGCTTTTGGTAGCAACTTGTTGCCAAATACCGCTACAAGGATCAGCGGAATACCCATGCCCATCGCTAGCGCGTAAAGGGCGACCCCACCGGTGAGTAAGTCGCCACTTTGTGCTACGTAAAGTAGCGCACCAGATAGAGGTGCCGTGGTACATGGTGAGCACACCAAGCCAGATATTGCCCCCATTGCAAACACGCCAGCACTGCTGCCGCCTTGCTGTTTGTTGCTGAGGTTGTTTAACCACGTTTGAACGCTGCTTGGTAGCTGTAATGAGTACAGACCAAACATAGACAAAGCGAGTGCGATGAACAGTACGCTCAAGCCAATCAGCACATAAGGGTGTTGCATTGCCGCTTGGAACTGCATACCTGCAGATGCCACCACAAGGCCGAGTAGGGTGTAAGTCAGCGCCATGCCTTGTACATAGACAAACGACAAGCCTAGCGCACGGCGCTGACTCAGTTTGCCACTGCCAAGCACGATGCTGGTCAGAATTGGGTACATCGGCAGCACACAAGGTGTAAACGCCAAGCCCACACCAAGCGCCAAGAACAGAAGTGGTGTCCACCAGTTATCAGCAAGGTTGGCTGCAAGGCTATCTTGCTGTGTTACTGGCGCTGATGATGTGTCATCAGACGTAGATGATTGCGCCGCTGGTGGAGTTGCTGTTGGTGCCTGTTCTGCTTTTGATGCAGTTGTCGCCGTTGTTGAATCTGAGTTCGACGAAGTAAACGCGTTGATAGGAATCACGCGAGTTTCTGGCGGGTAACAGAAACCTGCTTTCGCACAACCTTGGTATTGCACGACTACGCGAGCACCGTCTTGCCAATCATGCATTGGTACATTAACGAAGAGAGGTTGAGTATAGATATGCACGTCACCAAAGAATTCATCTTTATGCGGTGTGCCGTCTTCCATTTGCAGTTCGCCTAGCGATACTTTCTCACCAGCTACAGACAAGCGCTCTTGATATAGGTAGTACCCGTCACGTACCTGCCAATCGAGCATCAATTTGTCATCTTGCTGGTAGAAGTTAAATGGAAACGCCTGATCAACAGGAACAAAACTGTCGCTGCTGGTACCAAAACTGTTGTTCTGACTACTGTTAAACTGGTCTTTGCCAAATAAAGCTAAAGACGGAGTGGAAAAGGTAATGAGCCCTAAGAGTAAAACGGAAAGTAATGCGCGCATAAAAGAGTCAATTCATCTTAGATAATTGCCGTTAGTGTAACTCAATCAGACCCGGAGGCGAGTCAATAAGTTTCATGAAAATGAAGATTTATTGAGCATAAATCAAGACAACAGGCAATAAAAAAGGGAGCCGAAGCTCCCCGAGTAAGACTCTGTTTCTACTAGATCAGTAGACCACCGAATGCGAAGCCAAGTGCTACCGCAGAAGCGATGGTTACCACACCAGGTACAAAGAATGGGTGGTTGAATACGTACTTACCGATACGAGTTGAACCCGTGTCATCCATCTCAACCGCGGCAAGTAGCGTTGGGTAAGTTGGCAGTACGAATAGCGCACTTACTGCTGCGAAAGATGCAACTGCGGTAAGTGGTGCCACACCGATTGCTAGTGCTGCTGGCATCAGCGCAACAGTAGTTGCACCTTGCGAGTAAAGCAGCATTGAAGCGAAGAATAGAACAAGTGCTAGCATCCATGGGTAGTCTGCTAGTAGCGCACCAGCCACTTCTTTGATGCCGTCAACGTGCGCGTTAACGAACGTAGAACCTAGCCATGCCACACCAAGAACACACACACACGCTGTCATACCAGAGCGGAATGTTGCTGCGGCTGGGATTTTGCCAGCATCGATTTTACAGCTCATTACGATAGCTGCCGCAGCTGCTAGCATTACCGTCATGATAGCTTCGTTACGACCTAGAGCAGGGTTCTCGATAAGGCCAACAGAGCCAGAAATTGCTGCTGCGTAACACACGACAAATGCGATTGCGCCTAGGAAGATGAATGTTGCTTTCTTCGCTGTTGGTAGGATTTCGCGTTTTGCTTCTGTATTTAGCTTGATTAAGCCTTTTTCTAGACGCTCTTGGTATTCAGCATCGTCTTTTAGCTCACAGCCCATGAAGTTCGCCACGAACGCACCGATCATGCACGCGATGAACGTCGTTGGGATACAGATTGCTAGTAGTGTTAGGTAGTCAACGCCAAATGGGTGCAGCATTGCCGCGAACGCTACAACAGCCGCTGAGATTGGTGATGCGGTGATAGCGATTTGCGATGCTACGACCGCGATAGACAGTGGACGAGAAGGGCGCACGCCTTGGCCTTTCGCTACTTCTGCAATCACTGGCAAAGTAGAGAATGCCGTGTGGCCAGTACCCGCCATTAATGTCATTAGGTAAGTTACGATAGGCGCATAAAAGGTGATGCGCTCAGGATGCTTGCGCAAAAAGTTTTCAGCAACTTGCACCATCCAGTCTAAACCACCAGCTACTTGCATTGCTGCGATAGCGGTGATTACAGACATGATGATCAAAATTACGTCAACGGGAATGTAAGCTTGGCTTGTTGGTACGCCCAAGATCAAAGACAACGCAATGACCCCAGCACCACCGGCAAAACCAATGCCGATACCACCGATTCTTGCCCCCAAATAGATGAAGAGCAGAACCACGAAGAGTTCGACCATGACCATATTGATACCTCTTTAGTTTTTTATTTGATTCTGATTTTTTGAACACTCAGGAACAGGAGTAAATGCTCAGAGAATGAGAACCTAGTGGCTTAGCGGCAATAAAAGCATATAAAAAATGTGGTTAACCGTATGAGAGCCTAAAAAAGGGGCCTGAGTGGCCCCCTTCGGATTCGTTATTACTCGTAACGTTTTGCTTTGTAAGTAGGATGCATGAAGTTTTCTACTGACAAGATTTCATCAAGCTCCTCTGCTGTAAGCAGACCGCGCTCTAGCACGACTTCACGAACACTCTTACCAGTTTCTGCACAAATCTTACCTACGATGTCACCTTCGTGGTGGCCGATGTATGGGTTTAGGTAAGTGACGATACCGATAGAGTTGTAAACGTAGTTTTCGCAAACTTCTTTGTTCACAGTGATGCCGTCGATACATTTATCGCGTAGGTTCACACACGCGTTGTGTAGTAGAGAGATAGACTCAAACACACTTTGTGCGATCACAGGTTCCATTACGTTTAGCTGTAGCTGACCGCCTTCTGCTGCGAAAGAAACCGTGTTGTCGTTACCGAGAACTTTGAAGCAAACTTGGTTTACTACTTCTGGGATAACTGGGTTTACTTTAGCTGGCATGATTGAAGAGCCTGCTTGCATTTCAGGTAGGTTCAATTCATTTAGACCCGCACGAGGACCAGAAGAAAGTAGACGAAGGTCGTTACAGATCTTCGATAGTTTCACTGCTAGGCGTTTTAGCGCGCCGTGAGTCATTACGTATGCACCACAGTCAGACGTTGCTTCGATAAGGTCTTCTGCTGCAACAACGTCAAGGCCTGTTACTTCCGCTAGGTGTTTTACTGCAAGTGCTTGGTAGCCAGTTGGTGTATTTAGACCAGTACCGATTGCGGTTGCGCCTAGGTTGATTTCTAGGAGGAGTTTAGATGTGTAATCTAGAGCACGAATCTCTTCGTTTAGTGTTACCGCCCACGCATGGAACTCTTGACCTACTGTCATTGGTACTGCGTCTTGAAGCTGAGTACGGCCCATTTTCAGTACATCTTTAAACTCAACGGCTTTAAGTTCGAATGCGCCTTTTAGGTACTCAATTGCTTCCATTAGCTTATGTACGCTGTTGTATACCGCAATACGGAAACCTGTTGGGTACGCACAGTTGGTTGATTGGCTCTTGTTTACATGGTCATTTGGGTTAACAAATTCGTATTGGCCTTTCTCTTTACCCATCAACTCAAGCGCAACGTTTGCGATCACTTCGTTCGTGTTCATGTTAACTGAAGTGCCTGCACCGCCTTGGAATACGTCTGATGGGAACTGATCCATACACTTGCCAGTTTCTAGGATCAAATCACACGCTTCGATGATGTAGTTTGCAACGTCTTTTGGAATAGCGCCAAGTTCTTTGTTTGCTAACGCTGCTGCTTTTTTGGTCATTACCATGCCGCGTACAAATTCTGGTACGTCAGAGATGGTCATATTGGAGATGTTGAAGTTCTCGATCGCACGTAGCGTATGAATACCGTAGTACGCATCTGCAGGGACATGACGTTGACCTAATAGATCTTCTTCAATACGAGTGGCTGGGTTTGCTGTTTTTGGAGCATCAGATAGGGTAGCCATAGCAGGATCCTTAGATGATAATTCTGATAATAAAGTTATTTATTAGCCATTTCTGCAATCTAGAATCCATTCATCAGAATTTTTGGCTGGAAAATCCGTCCTGACTTATGTGGCACATGATACTGCACCTAGCGCATAAAAATAGTAACTAGATCACCTTTTTCGTTTTTCATGAGTCAATAATTTGCAAAGTATGAACGGGTTATTAATAACCCTTTATGGGTACTCGATTTTCCTCGACAAACATGAGTTTTTAGAGTTCGAAATTAGCACTTTAAAAGCACGAAAAAATCGGTATGCAATTGAATGAAACGTGCTCCTGCTACTTTGTCTAAAAGAGAAGGAGACCAGTATGAACACGCTTTTTTACAACGATTCGTTTGAGCTTAGTCTGCTTTTACCATTACACTGAATTAAACAAAGGAGGGCGTGTGTTTCCTATCTTATTATTAGCGTTTATTTTTGTTCCGATCATTGAAATCGGCTTATTTATTCAGGTGGGCGGCTTTTTAGGTTTATGGCCGACCATTGCACTAGTCTTAATCACGGCATTTGTCGGTGCATCGTTGGTTCGTAGCCAAGGTATCCAAACACTGATGTCAGTACAGGGGCGTCTTGAACAAGGTGAAATTCCAGCCCAGCAAATTTTTGAAGGCGTAATGCTCGCTGTGGCTGGCGTGCTACTGTTAACCCCTGGCTTTATGACCGATGCCCTTGGTATGTTGGTGTTGCTTCCTGCGCCACGCGCCGCGATAGCTAAATACTTGATGAGCAAAATGGTGGTGAAAACCATGCATGGCGGTGGCTTCCAAGGTGGTTTCTCTAACCAGGGGCCATTTGAGCAAGACCCGTTCCGTCGTGACCCATTTGATTCCCAGTCAGATAATGGCAATACCTTCGAAGGGGAATACGAGCGTAAAGACGATGATGATCGCAACAAGCTCAACTGATTGAGTTAGTCAGTAAAGAAAACAAAAGGGCGCACCAAGCGCCCTTTTCTGTATTTGGAATTCGTGCTGCTTACAATGCGCCTTCAAAGCCCATTTGACGCCATGCTTCAAAAGCAATGATCGCAACGGCATTCGAAAGGTTTAGGCTGCGCGCATCTGGCATCATTGGAATGCGAATACGCTGCTCCATTGGCAAGCTATCGATGATTTCAGCAGGCAAACCACGAGTTTCTGGACCAAACATCAAAACATCACCCGTTTGGTATTGTGCATCAACGTGGTGGCCTGTGGTTTTGGTGGTGCAGGCAAACAATCGGTAGTTACCTTGCTTCTCTTTCTCTAAATATTCTAAGAACGCTTGATAGTTTTTATGACGCGTTACGCGAGCTAAATCATGGTAATCCAAACCAGCGCGGCGGACTTTTTTCTCTTCAAGATCGAAACCCAGAGGTTCAATTAAGTGAAGGTTTGCACCGCAGTTGGCGCATAGTCGAATGATGTTGCCGGTGTTCGGCGCGATTTCTGGTTCGTATAAAGCGATATCAAACATGGTATTGAAATAGAGTTGGTCAAAGAGAGGGGCAGTATATACCCAAGTCACCGAGATATGCGAGATTCAGCAAGATTGACCTGGGTATGAAAGCAGGCATTAGCGCGGATGTTAATACCGTAAGTAGCGATGTTCTTTATAAGAGAGCGTGAGCATAGTTTTCTTCAACTGCCCGCCAGTTGACGACGTTCCACCACGCATCAATATATTCTGGGCGACGGTTTTGGTAACAGATGTAATACGCGTGCTCCCACACGTCTAATGCGAGGATTGGTTCACCGCGTACATCCACTACGTCCATCAGAGGGTTATCTTGATTGCTGGTGGACGTAATGTGAATCTCACCATCTTTTACGATCAGCCATGCAAAGCCAGACCCAAAGGTATTGATGGCAGCTTGGGCAAACGCCTCTTTAAATTGCGCAAAGCTACCAAATTTATCGTTAATTGCTTGAGCAAGCGCGCCTTGAGGCTCTCCGCCACCGTTTGGTGACATGCAATTCCAATAAATGATGTGGTTGTAATAGCCGCCACCATTATTACGTACTGCTGGACTGAGCTTAGAGATATTGTCAAAGATCTCGTCTAATGACTGAGTTTCGAGCTCGCTCCCTTCAACGGCATTTACAAACTTATCAAAGTACGTCTTGTGGTGTTTGCTGTAATGCACTTCCATGGTTTTCGCGTCGATGTACGGCTCTAGTGAATCGTACGGGTAAGGCAGAGCGGGAAATGTATGTGACATAGTAAATCCTCCTTAATTGGAAAATTTACTTTAATGCTAACGATAATTATTATCAACTTTGATCTTTGTAAGGGTATTCTAAGAAGCCTCACCAATTTCTAAAGTGAGGGTGGGGCTGTGAATCACTCACTCTAGAAATATGGTGCGAATTATTGTTAGTTCATCAAATTGAGACTAACAATTGATCGGTAAGGTGATACTCATGCGCAATCCGCCTAAAGGACTTCGGCTGGCTGCGATCGTGCCACTGTGCTGGCGAATGGCACTTTCGGTAATGGTTAGGCCGAGACCTGTGCCGCCAGAGTGGCGATCGCGTGCCGTGGAAACGCGATAGAACGGGCGAAAAATTGCGGCCAGTTCCTCTTCTGGTACACCTTCTCCATTATCGTCAACCGTGATACGAAGCGTATCGTCATCGGCCTTGATGTCGATTTGTACCTCATCTTTTCCGTAGTAAATGGCGTTACGAACGATATTTTCCACCGCACTCATCAGCAGTTTAGGGTTACCGGAAATATTGCGCTTAGGTAATTCTGAATAGTGTAGCTGTTTGCCCATTTGCTCTGCTTCAAACTGCGCATCTTTAATGATTTCTTCCCATAAACTTTCTAGTGGCTGTGTTTCGCGAGTCATATGACTGTTCGCCTGCATGCGAGAAAGCTCTAATAGTTCGCTGATCATCTGTTCCAAGCGCTGCGCTTCGGTATCGATACGAGTCAGTTCTGGGCTTTCGCCTTGTTTACGCGTCGCTAATGCGCTTGCCATGCGCAGACGAGTTAAAGGTGAGCGCAGCTCGTGAGAGATATCGGATAGCAAACGTTGTTGTCCTGAAATCATTTGATTAACCGCTTCGACCATCTGGTTGAAGCTGCTGCCTGCTTGACGAAATTCCGCCGTACCTTTTTCTAAATTTGGGTCTGTGACAAATTCACCTTTCGCTACACGTTGAGCAGCGGCTTCAAGACGACGTGCAGGCTGACTCAAAGCCCAAGCAAGCCATAACAGCAATGGTGTACTAACCAACATGACCGCAAGCAAGAGCTGGAATGGGTGATCAAACAGACGCAGGAGTAGAGGTGGTGGCTCATTCCATTTGAAGCCCACGTACATCAAGATATCGGAACCTGCCAAAGTAATAGGAATTGGGCCCGCAATCATGTATCGACCATACAGCTTCTGCTTTGGATTATTGTAATCTTCGATACTGGTGACAAAGTTTTGCATGGCACGCAATTGAAAATTGCTGCGTTTTTCTGTCGTAAGAACATTACCGCTGTAGTCAGAAAAAAAGACTCGTGGGCGAGGGTCGTGCTTGCCGTGACGGTTGCCCTCGATACGAAAAAGTATGCGGCCTAAATCTGTTTGCTGGCTGTATTTTTGTTGGATTGAGTCACGCGTTTCTACCATACGTTTGTAGTGTTCTTCTGGAATATCGCGAGCTTTGCGTGGGTCCAAATGTGGCAGTGATAGCACGGCTATCAATACTAATAACATGGTGAACCAAAAAATGGCAAAGATGCGTCCATACAGGCTATTGATGTTTGGCAGTTTGATGCGTGATAGGCGCATTAATCCTCCTCAAGCAGCATGTAGCCACGACCACGCAGGGTTTTGATTCGCGGCTTGCCATTGCTTTGATCTGGTAATTTTTTACGTAAGTTCGAGACATGCATATCGATAGCGCGATCAAAAGCAGCGAGTCGTTTACCAAGCACATCTAAGCTCAGTGTCTCTTTGGTCAGCACTTGTCCTGGGTTTTGTACGAAGTGGGTGAGTAGCGCAAACTCGGTTGCTGTGAGATCGAGTAACTGTTGCTCACAATACGCTTCTTGCTTACCGGGATAGAGGCGGATTTCTTGATACTCAATGCAATCGCTGTTTTTGGTATTTTTTTGTGTGCTGCTAGTGCGGCGTAAAATCGCGCGGATTCGCGCTAACAGCTCTCGGTCACTAAAAGGTTTTGGTAAATAATCATCCGCGCCCAGTTCCAAGCCGATCACGCGATCAATTTCTTCCCCTTTAGCGGTCAGCATCAAGACGGGAGTTTCCCAATTTTCACGTAAGCGTTTCAGCGTTTCCATGCCATTGAGTTTTGGCATCATGACATCCAACAAAATCAAATCAATCTTATCATTGAGCGCGGCTAAGCCGGCTTCACCGTCATTTGCTTCGCTGACGTCAAACCCTTCGAAACTGAGTACTTCTTTTAATAAGCTGGTTAGCTCGATATCGTCATCGATTAAAAGAATGTTTGCCATGGGGGCACCTATAGTAAGTTACCGATAGCCTAATATTACATTGGAATGATGCGCAACGAAGAGGAGAAAAATCACTCTTTACGATTCTTTACGCTCCCTATACGTCGCTTTACCTAGCGGGTCGTATTCTATACTCAAGCGCTGTGAGAACAGCTCAGAAGAACCACTCACCTGTGTAAGGAATCGTATTATGAAGTCTGCAAAAAAACTTGTGTTAGCTGCTGTTGTTCTACCTCTTACTCTTGGCGCCGCAAGCGCATTCGCTTACGGTGGTAAAAACCATCATAAAGGTCCTCGTGACGAATGCGGCATGGGTATGGACCGAGGTGTCATGCGTCAACTAGACCTGACTGATGCACAAAAAGATCAGCTAAAAGAAATGCGTGAAGCAAACAAAGCAGAAATGAAAGCAAAATTCGCTGATGGCAAAGAAGCACGTATGGCTGAGCGTCAAGCGCATCACGCAAAAGTACAATCGCTTTTGCTGGCGGATAACTTTGATGAAGCTCAAGCTAGCGAATTAGCAAAAGAGATGGTTGAGCGCCAAACGGAACGTCGCGTGCAAATGCTAGAAAGAAAGCACCAAATGCTTAGCGTATTAACACCTGAGCAGAAAGCGAAATTTGTTGAGCTACAAAATGAACGTATGCAAGAGTGTGGCGACAGAATGCACAAGCGCATGGAAAAGTCGCGCAATAATTAAGTCATGAATTGATGTTATATAAAGAGGCAGCCATTGGTTGCCTCTTTTTGATCTGGTTATTTCATGGTCATTCAATATACTCAACGTATGGTTTTAGTTAACTCTTTGATTATGAAACAGCAATACGCACGTTTAGTTACGACCGCCGCTTGGACTGCAACCATTGTGGCGACGCTTCTTCTGATAGTAAAAGTCATCACGTGGTGGGTAACCGGCTCAGTGAGCTTATTGGCGTCATTGATTGACTCCATGTTAGATATCGCGGCTTCGGTTGTGAATCTTGTGGTGGTTCGTTACGCCTTACAACCGGCAGACCGCGAACATACGTTTGGACATGGTAAAGCTGAGTCCTTAGCGGCCCTAGCCCAAGCAATGTTTATTTCGGGCTCGGCAGTATTTTTGATTCTTAACGGGATTGACCGATTTTTCCGCCCACATGCTTTACACGCACCGGAGTTAGGTGTGTATGTATCGCTGTTTGCGATTGTGGTCACACTTGGCTTGGTGATGTTCCAAAAACATGTGGTTCGCGTGACGGGGAGCCAAGCAATAGCGGCGGATTCTCTGCATTATCAGACTGACTTGTATATGAATGCTGCGATCATGGTTGCTCTGGGGCTCAGTTATTTTGGAGTGACTCAAGCGGATGCTGTGTTTGCGATTGGTATTGGTGTCTTCATTCTTTATAGCGCTTTCAAAATGGTCAGCGAAGCGATTCAAACCTTACTTGATAGAAAGTTGCCCGATGAAGAGCTTGAGCAAATTAACCAAGCTTGTTTGAGCGTAAAAGGGGTATTGGGCGTGCATCAGTTACGCACGCGAATGTCCGGACCGACGCGCTTTATACAGTTGCATTTAGAGCTAGACGATAACTTACGATTAATTGAGGCGCATTACATTGCTGATAAAGTGGAAGATAATTTATTGGCTCTGTTTCCTGATGCGGACGTACTGATCCATCAAGATCCATTGTCTGTCGTTTTCGGACCTGAGAAAGAGCAGAAAGCGCAAGATTGGTAGGCTTGAAAAATCCATCAGTGCCCGACGACAAACAGGTACTTATTGACTATCTTTCCATCAATACTTATTAAGATTCGTGATCCTGATATGAATCAACAAAGTTTCATAGAGAAACTGTAATACTCTTACATAAGTAGAAAAGTTACATAAAAAAGTGCGTTTTCATTGGTAATCCTGTAGAGGAAATGTAACATAACGCACAGTTCTGGATTATGCAGGTTGCTTGGTAACAAGGGGCCTAAAAGAAAATTAAATAATTGATTGCCAAAGATCGAGGGTGAGCATGATTAAGAAGATCGGTGTTTTAACAAGTGGCGGTGACGCACCTGGTATGAACGCTGCGATACGCGGCGTAGTACGTACAGCACTATCCGAAGGATTGGAAGTATTCGGTGTGTACGACGGCTACCTAGGCCTATACGAAGGCCGCATCGAGAAGCTAGATCGTTCTAGCGTTTCAGATGTGATCAACAAAGGTGGTACGTTCCTAGGTTCTGCACGTTTCCCTGAATTTAAACAAGTGGAAGTTCGTGAAAAAGCGATTGAGAACCTTAAAAAACATGGTATCGATGCACTAGTGGTAATCGGTGGTGATGGTTCGTACATGGGTGCGAAGAAACTGACTGAAATGGGTTACCCATGTATCGGTCTTCCGGGCACAATCGACAACGATATCGCAGGTACGGATTACACTGTGGGCTACCTAAGTGCACTAAACACCGTTATCGATGCAATCGATCGTCTACGTGATACTTCTTCATCTCACCAACGTATTTCAATTGTAGAAATCATGGGCCGTCACTGTGGTGATTTGACTCTGATGTCTGCAATTGCGGGCGGTTGTGAATACATCATCACTCCGGAAACTGGTTTAGACAAAGACAAGCTGATCAGCAACATCCAAGATGGTATCGCTAAAGGTAAGAAACACGCGATCATCGCGCTTACTGAGCTAATGATGGATGCTAATGAACTAGCACGTGACATCGAAGCCGCGACAGGTCGTGAAACTCGTGCAACAGTACTTGGTCACATCCAACGTGGTGGTCGTCCAACTGCATTTGACCGCGTACTAGCATCTCGTATGGGTAACTACGCTGTTCACCTATTGATCGAAGGTCATGGTGGTCGTTGTGTAGGTATCGTGAAAGAGCAACTTGTTCACCACGATATCATCGACGCAATCGAAAACATGAAGCGTCCAGTACGCAACGATCTATACAAAGTTGCTGAAGAACTGTTCTAAGTAAGCTTGAAATAGATAAACAAAACCGCGGCTTTCCGCGGTTTTTTTTGTATTTGAGAATCAACAAAAAAGAAACTAGCGATAGACGAGTGCTAAGACACGCTGCTCTGCTCTATGAGCGTTAATTTTCGCTCGCGCAGCGCAAACAAGTAGCCCAGTAGCCCACCCAACGTATTTCCAACCGCGATACCGATAAACAAGCCTTCAATGCTGTAGATTTGGCTCCCGATCCACGCCGATGGCAAGGTAAAAATGAACAGCCGCATAAAGCTCCACTGGAATGCACGCAATGGCTTGTGCATCGCATTCAAACCACTGACTAACATCATTACGATGCCTTGGAAGCCATAACTAAATGGCACCACCAGTAAATAATGCCAAAGCAGGTTTTTCACTGCATCTTCCTGAGAAAATAGCGCAGCCAGAGGAATGCTCAGCGGTACCATCATCAAGAAGATAAACCCTTGGAATACCACTGCAAAACGCATGCTAATAAATAAACCGGAAAAGGCTCGTTGCGGTTGTTTGGCTCCTAAATTTTGTGCCATAAACGGTGTGAGGGCAGAGGTCAGCGACATCAATACTAAAATCAATATAGACTCAATACGCTGCGCTGCGCCGTAAGCAGCAACCGCCGCTGTACCATGGTTGGATAACAGCATCATCAGAATGGCACCGGACAACGGATTCATCGCGTTTGATAGCGCTGCAGGGGTACCAATTTTTAGTGTCTGTTGCCAGTCTTGTTTCAGCAAAGCCCATTGGGGTTGAGCAAGCAATTTTTCCCGTTTAATTAGCACATAGAATGAGCCACACAAAGCACCTAACCAGCTAAAGGCACTTGCTATGGCTGCGCCTTGAATGCCAAGTTCCGGAAAAGGGCCATAACCGAAAATCAACAATGGATCGAGCATGCCATTAATCAAACCAGCCAACATCATGACTTTTGCTGGTGTTTTTGTGTCGCCAGTAGCTCGGATAGCACTGTTGCCCGCCATTGGGATCACTAGCAGAGGAATGGTGAGATACCAGACCTGCATATATTGCTCAATAAGAGGGATGAGATCATCAGACGCACCAAGAAAACGAAACAATGGCGCAATGGTGGTAAAGCCAATAGAAGACGCGATAGCCACAAGTAACACGGCTAACAACAAACCGTGAGTGGTGAACCGAGCAGCTTGTGGTGCATGACCTTGCCCAAGCAAGCGACCAATATTGGTCGCTAGTCCCATCCCAATCCCCATCGTAATGCAGTTAACCGCAAAGGTTACAGGGAAGGTATAGCTGATAGCTGCTAGCGCTTGAGTGCCAAGCAACGAGATAAAAAACGTGTCCACCAAGTTAAACATCAAAATTGCGATCATGCCCATGGTCATGGGTACGGTCATTTTCCGCAGCGTTTCAGGAATGGGTGCGGTCAACAAACCATGCTTATCGGTTGCTTGGGGTTCCAGCTTGTTATTTTCCTGCATGTGTGACAACTATCTGGTGAGCAAACTGCAAGGATACAAGAAAGCGAGATGCCGAGCGAGTGAGCATTTCTAACGCAAACCGTTGCCTAGTTGTTCGTTATTTTAACTAAGTCACAAAAATTTTGTGCCACCCCCTTGGGATCGCTGCTTCGACCCCTTATATAGGGATCACGTGTCTGGGGCTACAGTCCCTAAGGACAATTATCAAATAAACATGGAAATTTTCAGGAGAGACGACCGATGAACATTCGTCCATTACATGACCGAGTTATCGTTGAACGTAAAGAAGTTGAATCTAAGTCTGCTGGTGGCATCGTTCTGACTGGTTCTGCTGCAGAAAAATCGACTCGCGGTGTTGTTCTAGCTGTGGGTAAAGGCCGCATCCTAGAAAACGGCACCGTACTGCCACTAGACGTTAAAGTCGGTGATACCGTTATCTTCGCTGAAGGTTACGGTACAAAAACTGAAAAAATCGACGGTAAAGAAGTGCTTGTCATGTCTGAAAACGACATCATGGCGATCGTTGAATAATAGCAATCATTGAGTAATTTTTTGCTCAGATTCAATTACGAAATTACACACAAAGAATTTTAGAAAGGAAATCAAAGATGGCTGCTAAAGACGTTAAATTTGGTAATGACGCACGAGTTAAAATGCTGGAAGGTGTAAACGTTCTGGCTGACGCAGTAAAAGTAACACTGGGTCCTAAAGGACGTAATGTCGTTCTAGACAAATCTTTTGGTGCACCGACTATCACTAAAGATGGTGTATCAGTAGCGCGTGAAATCGAGCTGGAAGATAAATTCCAGAACATGGGCGCACAAATGGTTAAAGAAGTTGCGTCTAAAGCAAACGACGCAGCGGGTGACGGTACAACAACAGCAACGGTACTAGCACAATCTATCGTTAACGAAGGTCTAAAAGCAGTCGCAGCGGGCATGAACCCAATGGATCTTAAGCGTGGTATCGACAAAGCTGTTGCCGCGGCAGTTGAGCAACTAAAAGAGCTTTCTGTTGAATGTAACGACACAAAAGCGATCGCGCAGGTTGGTACTATCTCTGCAAACTCAGACGCAAGCGTAGGTAATATCATTGCAGAAGCAATGGAGCGTGTGGGTCGTGATGGCGTTATCACGGTTGAAGAAGGTCAGGCGCTACAAGACGAGTTAGACGTAGTAGAAGGTATGCAGTTCGACCGCGGTTACCTGTCTCCTTACTTCATCAACAACCAAGAATCAGGCAGTGTTGATCTAGAAAACCCATTCATTCTTCTAGTAGACAAGAAGATCTCAAACATTCGTGAGCTTCTTCCAACGCTAGAAGCTGTCGCGAAAGCATCTCGTCCACTGCTTATCATTGCAGAAGATGTAGAAGGCGAAGCGCTAGCAACATTGGTTGTGAACAACATGCGTGGCATCGTAAAAGTTGCAGCTGTGAAAGCACCTGGCTTCGGTGACCGTCGTAAAGCAATGCTACAAGACATCGCTATCCTAACTGGCGGTACTGTGATTTCTGAAGAGATCGGTCTAGAGCTAGAAAAAGTTGCACTAGAAGATCTAGGTCAAGCGAAGCGTGTTTCTATCACGAAAGAAAACACGACTATCATCGATGGTATCGGTGAAGAAGAGATGATCTCTGGCCGTGTTGCTCAGATTCGTCAACAAATCGAAGACGCAACTTCAGACTACGACAAAGAGAAACTACAAGAGCGCGTAGCTAAACTGGCTGGCGGTGTTGCAGTAATCAAAGTTGGTGCTGCGACTGAAGTTGAAATGAAAGAGAAGAAAGACCGTGTAGAAGATGCGCTAGCCGCAACTCGCGCAGCGGTTGAAGAAGGTGTTGTTGCTGGTGGTGGTGTTGCACTTATCCGCGCGGCATCTAAGATTGCTCACCTAACGGGTGACAACGAAGAACAAAACGTTGGTATCCGCGTTGCACTACGTGCAATGGAAGCGCCAATCCGTCAAATCACGAAGAACGCAGGTGAGGAAGACTCAGTTGTTGCGAACAACGTGAAAGCGGGTGAAGGTAGCTACGGCTACAACGCGGCAACAGGCGAATACGGCGACATGCTAGAAATGGGTATCCTAGATCCAACTAAAGTTACTCGTTCTGCACTACAATTCGCAGCATCGGTTGCAGGTCTGATGATCACTACTGAAGCGATGGTTACTGACCTACCGCAAAAAGACGCGCCAGCGATGCCTGACATGGGCGGCATGGGTGGCATGGGCGGTATGGGCGGCATGATGTAAGCCAGCTTATCTCATCGCTCTAAGGGAGCCCTTATAGCGGAAAGATAACCGACCAAACCTTTAAAAGTCGAGGCAGATGCCTCGACTTTTTTTATGCGTGTCACCTGAGAAACATGACGTTCTGGAGTGGCTTATCATGAGATTTTTGAGCGTAAAAAGCGCCATTTCAGAAGCAAAAAATCGAAGAGAAATATTTTTTCTTTTGAGTCAGATGGTTAAATCTGACCTATTGCTAACACTTTTTGAACGGGGACAGAGCAAAATCTGAACATTACACTATGTTGTAAATTGTTGCTTCCCATCATGGAGATGAAAATGAAAAAGCTTATGACGTCATTGGCGGTTGCAGCCGCTATCGCATCACCTGTTGCTTTTGCCGACAGTACACCTGTGATGTTCTCTACTATCGATAACACAAACGCACCCTCTAATTCTTCAGTAGGTGGCGTTCGTTTAGCTGTGCTGCATGGGCAGGTAAATGAGGTTAAAGGTGTCGACTTTTCACTGCTTGGTATGTCAGAAACGGATCGTACGACAGGTGTGAACTTCGGTCTGTTTTTTGGCGCAGCAAAAGTAAATCAAGAAATGAAAGGCGCGTCTTTAGGCTTAGTTAACTGGAACCAAGGTCAGACGACGGGTGTTAACTTGGGTGCTGTTAACATTACGAACAACGTAAAAGGCTTGAACTGGAGCGCGGTGAACTATTCTGAAGGCTACACCATGGCGGATGTGGGCTTAGCGAGTATCTCTAAGAAGTCTAATTTCCAGTTTGGTTTCTTCAACATGACCGATCAAATCGATGGCGTGCAAATTGGTCTTTTGAACTGTGCGGATAACGGTTTCTTCAAGTGTTTCCCACTCATCAACTTTGCTAAGTAATCCCTGAGAAAGTCAGAATCTTTATATACAGAAAGCCCTCGATGTTCGTCGAGGGCTTTTTAATTACAGATGGGATGAAGCGAGTTTCTCGGATCGTTAACTATTTAATTAATCGTGATGAAGTTTTGCGTTGTTGAATTCTTTGATGAACACCGCGGCGTAATGCTTTGATGTGGTTTTCTGCTTTATCCACACCTAACAACACGGTTAATGTCAGGAGAGTAATAACCACCGACTGCGTTAAATAACCCAAACCTATCATCAAACCTAAACCTGCTAGCACCCATATTACAGCCGCGGATGTTACGCCATGGATTTTTCCATCAAGTGTCATCATAACGCCAGCGCCTAAGAAGCCGACGCCAGTAATGATCTGACCAAGCACTCGTGCTTGATCAAGTGTATTTGGCGATAACGACACTGCCATCGACATAAACAGGTAGGTGCCTGAAATAATTAATATTGCTGTGCGAATGCCAACCGGTTTACCACGAGTTTGGCGCTCTATACCGATCATGAGCCCATTAATGGCGCAGCATAGTAGGGCAGGCCAACTGAATGGGCCAAGATCGAAAATTTGTTCGAATGCTGTATGCATCTTGACCTCCAAAAGTGCGGAGTATGCATAGACTTACCGTGCAAAGCGAACAAAAATAATCAATCTAGACGACAAATTTAATTGAGTGTCAGAGCTTATTCTAAATGCAAATCCAAAGGCGTTTTACTTGGCCTGCCACCAATTTCTCGTGTGAGTTTTGGTACCAGATAACCCGATACACGCGTGATGAGTCCGCGCATAATAGCTTTCGCTTCTTCGTCCGAAATAAAGTAGTGCGCTGCGCCTTGCACCTTATCAAGAACGTGGAGGTAATAAGGCAAGATACCCGCGTCAAATAAGGCCTCACTTAACGTCACTTGAGCTTCTACCGAATCATTCACGCCTTTCAGCAGAACGCCTTGGTTTAGAAGCGTAACGCCCGCTCTTTTGAGCTTGAACATCTGTTCAGCAAATTCGTCATTGATTTCGTTGGCATGGTTGATGTGAGTGACGAGGATGATTTGTAACCTTGATGCTTGCAGAAGTTGGCATAGTTCATCAGTGACTCGAGCTGGAATCACCACAGGTAAACGGCTATGAATACGCAGACGTTTGATGTGAGGAATATGAGCAATGTGCTCTAAAAGCCAATGAATCTCATCGTCTTTTGCCATTAATGGATCACCACCTGAGAAGATGACTTCGTTCAACTCTGGTTGTTGTGCCATGTACTCTAAGCACTTGGTCCAGGCTTGTTTCCCGCTTTTGTTCTCTTGATAAGGGAAGTGACGACGAAAACAGTAACGGCAATTTACCGCGCAGCCACCTTTGACAATCATCAGGGCGCGGTTGCGATACTTGTGTAGCAGGCCAGGGACTTCATTGTCCTGCTCTTCCAATGGATCATTGGAGTAACCCGGATGCACCTCAAATTCGTCGCTCAGTGGTAAAACCTGACGTAGAAGAGGGTCTTTAGGGTTGCCTTTCTCCATCCTATCGACAAAACTTTGCGGTACACGCTGTGCAAACAGCTTGCGCGCGGCAAACCCGTCTTGCCACGGTGAAGGATCAATTTCCAGTATTTCGAGCAATTTTGCAGGATCAGAGATCCCATTCGCCAACTGTTTGAGCCAGTTTTGCTCAACAGATTCGACTTTTCGGGTTATTATGTGCGGCATTGAATTTAGCTCTAAGAATGTAAGAGGAAAAAATGGCTACAGTTAGCACCAATGAATTTAAAGGCGGTCTTAAGTTAATGCTTGATAACGAGCCTTGTGTAATTCTGGAAAACGAATACGTTAAACCAGGTAAAGGCCAAGCGTTCAACCGTGTTAAAATTCGTAAACTTCTTTCTGGTAAAGTGCTAGAGAAAACATTCAAGTCTGGTGACACTTGTGAAGTGGCAGACGTAATGGATATCGACCTAGATTATCTATATTCAGACGGCGAATTCTACCACTTTATGAACAGTGAAACGTTTGAACAGATCGCAGCAGATGCAAAAGCGGTAGGTGAAAACGCTAAGTGGTTGGTAGAAAACAACACTTGTATGATCACTCTTTGGAACGGTAACCCAATTACTGTTACTCCACCAAACTTCGTTGAGCTAGAAGTTGTAGACACAGATCCAGGCCTGAAAGGTGATACTCAAGGTACTGGCGGTAAACCAGCGACGCTATCAACTGGCGCTGTTGTTCGTGTTCCTCTGTTCATCTCAATTGGTGAAGTGATTCGTGTAGATACTCGTACTGCTGAATACGTAGGTCGTGTGAAGTAAGCACTTTATATGATTATTAGAAAGGTCGCTTCGGCGGCCTTTTTTATTGCCTGTGATTCTTCTCTTTTAATCCCTCTGCGTAAAACATCGATATCCTCCGCAAATTTTTGATGATTTTGTATTATTCGTAAAAATCTTATTTATTCCATGAATCTGTCGATTATTCCTTAATGTAACATTTTGATACATTAGTACTTGTCGCTGAGTTGCATAGCAATCTGATTTTTATCGATTTAACTCAGTAACAATCCAAAAAGGAGAACAAAATGGAAAGCAGAGGTTTAGGAAGGGGTTTAAAGGTGGAAGAAAGACGTCAGTTACTACATAAAGGATTAAAAGCAGCCGTATTTGGCGTACCGCTGTTGGCAATAGGCTTAACGATTAATAGCTCGGTGCTGATGACCGATGCGGGTTACAGCTACGTGCATCAGAATAATATTACTGGTGAGTTGGATGTGTTTACTGAACCTGGCATTCATTTTCGCATGCCATTTCTGTCCAAAATCACCAAGTATGACCAAGTCATCACCGTGTCATTCGGTAACAGCAAGGGCGAAGATTTTTATCAACGTCTTGATGCGATTCAGGTTCGATTTGCCGACACCTATATTGGTCAGATCCCCGTAACATTCCGCTTTAAGCTCAGTAATGACCCTGAAGCGGTGAAGAAGATGCATAAAGAGTTCCGCAACAACAGTAACTTGATCGATGCGCTGCTTGTAAAGAACGCACGTAACGTAACGGTGATTACCGCAACCCAATACACGGGTGAAGAGTTTTTCCAAGGTGGTTTGAACCAGTTCAAATCGAAACTTGGCGATCAGTTACGAGAGGGGATTTATCTAACAGAGCGACGTCAGGTTGAAGTGGAAGAGTTGGATCTTGCGCCTGTTGGGGCGAATCAAGCTAATCCGAACCAATTACAGCGCACCAATCAACTGGTATGGAAAACTGTGCCAGTCGTAGACAAAACCGGGCAACCGATTCGTCAAGACAATCCGTTACAACAATACGGTATTCAAGTGACGCAGGTGACCATTGGTGACCCACAGCCCGAAAAGCAATTAGATCAGTTATTGGCAGATAAAAAGCGTCTAGTGGCGGATCGTATTCGCGCGATTCAGGAACAAGAAACGTCGAAAGCACAGGCAGAGACCGAGCAGTTACGCAAAGAGATTCAACGAACACGTGAGGTGCAAGACGCTCAGCGTGGTAAAGAACTCGCAATTATTGCTCAGCAAAAAGAAGTGGAAGTTGCACGTCAGATTGCAGAGCGTGAAATCGTTGAAGTGGAAAAAACCAAACGACTTGCTGAAGTCGAGAAGGAGAAAGAGCTAGCTATCGCAGAGGCTAACTTAGCGATTCAAAAAGCGAACGCACTTTCTGCTGAGTTTGAAGCGAAAGCGATATTAGCGAAAGGTCGCGCAGAATCTGAAGTCCTTAAAGGTAAGTATGCGGCGTTAGGAGCAAACCGTGAAGTTTACTTGGCAGAATTGAATCGAGACGTAGCGAACTCGCTGTACAACAATTTGCAAAACTTCCAAGTTCAGATGCCACAAAATTACATTGGTGGAAGTGACGAAACGGGCTTGAAAACAAACCTAGATGTGATTACTGGCTTTGGTGCTCTGGGTCTTATGGACCAGACAAAGAAGGTCGCACAGCAATAAGATCATGGGTGGTCAAAAGCTTAAAAAGCAAAAAGATCATAGGTAACCCAAAGCAATAAAAAAGCTGGCATTTAGCCAGCTTTTTCTTTTTTGGTCAGTCTCTTAAATCATGAAGATAAAGATAACTGCTAGTGCAGTGATGAGGCCTGCAAATGCATAACATGCAATTTTACCAATCACACCAGTGTGGAATTTAAGGTCGTGCATGCCGTGGTGTACACGGTGCATTGCATGCCACATTGGCAATGCTAGCGTGCCAATGATGAATAGCGCACCGATGATGCTGGTTGCGAAGGCAGAGACACGCTCGTAGCTCATCGCTTCTGCGTCAATCACGCCTAGTGGTACCAAGATACCTAGCACAAGAACGGTGATTGGCGTGATCATCGCGAACCAAGTACCACCTGCGCCAAACAGACCCCACCAGATTGGCTCATCAGAACGTTTTGGTGATGTGTTTACACTATAATTCGGTTTCATTGCTCAGCTCCTTACACCACGATGAGAACGATCAGTGAGATGAACGCAACCGCGGCCCACTGAGTCAATACGATGATCTTCTTGTCCACTGGTTTGCCCTTCAAACGAATTGGCATTACTTGTGGCATCATGCTGAAGAAAGTTTGAGCGTGGAATAGGCTACCGAGTAGTGCAACGATGTTGATTGCGACTACGATTGGGTTCGCCATGAACGCTAACCAACCTTGCCATGCTTCAGGACCTTTCACCAAGCAACCTAAACCGAAAGTTAGGAACAGAGTGAATAGGATTAACGGAAGCACCGTCGCTTCACGTAGCATGTAGAAGCGGTAGAAAGGATGGTTCTTCCACCAAGTGCGTTTTACTTCACGAACGTAAGGTTTACGATTGCTCATCCTTATGCCTCCACTTTCTTTGGTGAACCATCAGGTTTCAACATAGCAATCACGAAGTCCATAGAAGACTCCACTTTGCCTTGGTTTACTGCCGCTGCTGGGTCAACGTTCTTCGGACAAACTTCAGAACAGTAACCAACAAACGTACAACCCCAAGCGCCGTTTTCACCGTTGATAAGCTTCATGCGCTCATCTTTACCGTTGTCACGACTGTCTAGGTTGTAGCGGTGGGCTAGCGTTAGTGCAGCAGGACCGATGAACTCTGGGTTAAGACCAAACTGAGGACATGCGGCATAGCACAGACCACAGTTGATACAGCCAGCGAACTGCTTGTATTTCGCCATCTGTTCTGGCGTTTGCAAGTTCGTACCGTCTTCTGGTTTACGATCGTTACCAATGATGTATGGTTTGATTGCTTCTAGGCGCTCGATGAATGGCGTCATATCAACAATCAAGTCTTTCTCGATTGGGAAGTTCGCTAGAGGCTCGATAGTCACGCCGTCTGGGTAGTCACGTAGGAAGCTCTTACAAGCAAGTTTCGGTACGTTGTTCACCATGATGCCGCAAGAACCACAGATCGCCATACGGCAAGACCAACGGTAAGACAGATCTTTGTCTAGGTGATCTTTGATGTAGCCAAGTGCGTCAAGCACAGACATGGTTTCATCGAATGGTACTTCGAATGTTTGCTTGTATGGTTCTGCATCTTTTTCTGGGTCGTAACGCAGGATGTCTACTTTTTGAATGCGATTTGCTGACATTATGCTTGCTCCTCTGCGTTCTTCTCTTCAGCCGCGGCTTTTTCTGCTGCTTCACCGTATAGACGAGCTTTTGGTTGTGACTTAGTGATGGTCACATTGCTGTAATCGATACTTGGTGCTGACTCTGGCTTGTAGAAAGCAAGTGAGTGTTTTAGGAAGTTCACGTCATCACGCTCTGTACAACCATCGTCTAGACGTTGGTGCGCGCCGCGAGATTCTTTACGTAGAATCGCAGAGTGAACCATCGCTTCTGCGACTTCTAGGCCGTAACCCACTTCGATTGCATATAGAAGGTCTGTGTTGAACACTTTACCTTTGTCTTTGATGCTGATGCGTTTGTAGCGTTCTTTCAACTCAGTGATTTTGTCGATAGTCGCTTGCATCAAATCTTCTTGGCGGTAGATACCACAGCCCGCTTCCATGGTGTGACCCATTTCTGTGCGGATCTCTGCCCAGTTTTCGTCGCCTTCTTGGTTCATCAGTTTTGCGATGCGTTCTTCAACGGCTTTGACTTGCGCGTCAATTGCCGCGTCGTTCCAGCCTTTGAATTCTGCCGCACGTTTCACTGCGTTTTCACCAGCTACGCGGCCAAATACTACGAATTCAGCCAGTGAGTTAGAACCTAGACGGTTTGCACCGTGAAGACCAACAGACGCACATTCACCCACCGCGAATAGGCCTTTAATGCGAGTTTCACAACCGCCGTCCGTTTCAATACCACCCATCGTGTAGTGAACGGTTGGACGAATTGGAATTGGCTCTTTTGCAGGGTCCACGTTTACATAAGCTTTTGCTAGCTCACAGATGAACGGTAGACGTTCTTGTAGGTACTCTTCACCAAGGTGGCGAAGGTCTAGGTGCACCACGTCACCCAGTGGGTGTTTGATGGTGTTGCCTTTCTGTTGTTCGTGCCAGAAAGCTTGAGAAACTTTGTCACGAGGACCCAGTTCCATGTATTTGTTCTTCGGTTGGCCAACTGGAGTTTCAGGGCCCATGCCGTAATCTTGTAGGTAACGGTAGCCATTCTTGTTAACGATGATACCGCCTTCACCACGACAACCTTCCGTCATCAGGATACCTGTGCCTGGAAGACCGGTTGGGTGGTATTGAACGAATTCCATATCACGTAGAGGAACGCCGTGACGGTAAGCCATTGCCATACCATCGCCCGTTACGATACCGCCGTTGGTGTTACAGTGGTAAACACGGCCCGCGCCACCTGTTGCTAGAACAACAGATTTTGCTTTGATAGTAACAAGCTCGCCTTCAGACATGTGAATAGCAATCAGACCTTGAACTTCGCCTTCATCAACAAGCAGATCCACCACAAAGTACTCATCAAAACGTTTGATGTTGCTGTACTTCATTGATGTCTGGAATAGCGTATGAAGCATGTGGAAGCCAGTTTTGTCTGCAGCGAACCAAGTACGTTCAACCTTCATACCACCAAAGCGGCGTACGTTGACTTCACCGTTCTCTTTACGACTCCATGGGCAACCCCATTGCTCCATTTGGATCATTTCGCGAGTCGCGTTCTCTACAAAGTATTCAACAACATCCTGTTCACATAGCCAGTCACCACCGCCAACAGTGTCGTTGAAGTGGTTGTCTAAGCTATCTTCATCCTTGATAACTGCTGCTGAGCCACCCTCTGCAGCGACCGTGTGGGAGCGCATTGGATAAACTTTAGAAATCAGAGCGACTTCTAAGTCTGGGTTTGCTTCAGCCGCTGCAATAGCAGTACGAAGACCAGCGCCGCCTGCGCCGATGACTGCGATATCTGTGGTGATAATTTGCACAGTTATCCTCCAGTGTGTGATTGCGGAAATCCGCTTGTTATTGTCATTACGAGGCGCTCCTTAAAAAGAACTCCCCAAAAGTAGTAGGGTTAGTGTAGATGAGCCACATGGCAGAAAAATTGATGTAATTGGGTTTTTGCTTCGGTAATGCACTTAAGGGCATAGAATTTATAGGTTATGTGACTGCTATCACGGCATCGAGGTTTTGGCCCTCAAGCATTAACATTAGGGATGTTAAACCCGTGTTGCGTGACATTAACCGCATGGATAATAGGATTTTAACTGAGTGTTTTTTGTTCTGCGGCACGAGTAATGCTTGCCTCAAATTTGCGAGCACATTAGTAAAAAGAAGAAGGGATATTCCTCTCTTCTTGAAGAGTAAAAAGCATGTAGAATGAGACTTTCCTCGCTGAATTAAAGTTTGAGAGACTTGTTATGCAAACCAACTGGCAACCTACTGCTTCCATTGACCAACTTCGTCAACGTGCGACGTTAATCGCGTCGATTCGACAATTCTTCGCTGACCGACAGGTGATGGAAGTCGATACGCCAGCCATGAGTCACGCAACCGTGACTGACATCCATTTGCATACTTTCCAAACCGAGTTTGTTGGCCCAGGCTATGCCGATGGCAGTAAGCTGTTTTTTATGACCAGCCCAGAATTCCATATGAAGCGCCTTTTGGCTGCGGGCAGCGGTTGTATTTATCAAATCAACAAAGCATTTCGTAATGAAGAGAATGGTCGCTACCACAACCCTGAATTCACGATGTTGGAGTGGTATCGCGTTGGCTTTGACCATCATAAATTGATGGATGAAATGGATGACCTGTTGCAGCTGGTATTGAAGTGTGGCGCAGCGCAGCGCATGACGTATCAGCAAGCCTTCATTGATGTGTTGGGTGTGTGTCCACTGGAAGGCTCGATGACTGAGCTGAAAGCGGCGGCAAGCAAGCTGGGTTTGAGTGACATTGCTGAGCCAGAAGAAGATCGCGATACGCTGCTGCAACTACTATTTAGCGTGGGAGTAGAAAACAAAATTGGTCAGGACGTGCCGGCTTTTGTGTACGACTTCCCTGCATCACAGGCGGCGCTTGCGAAAATCAATCCTCAAGATCATCGCGTCGCGGATCGTTTTGAAGTGTACTTTAAGGGGATAGAGCTGGCGAACGGATTTCATGAACTGGATAACCCGAAAGAGCAATTAGCGCGCTTTGAACAAGATAACGCAAAGCGTATCGAAATGGGTTTAAAACCACAGCCGATCGATTATCATCTGATCTCTGCACTGGAAGCAGGGTTGCCAGATTGTGCAGGGGTCGCGTTGGGTATCGATCGTTTGATCATGCTGGCGCTAGGCTGTGACCACATTGATCAAGTGACGGCCTTTCCATTTCCAATTGCATAAGGACGTCCAATGAACCTGACGGCTGCACGTTTCGTCATCTTTAGCTACGCCATATTGATCGCTTTTTTATCTCTGAGTTCAGGTGAACTGCAAGACTGGGGCAATATCGCGTATCTCGACAAAATGCAGCACGCTATGGCGTATAGCGGCTTTGCGTTTTTAGGTTGCTTTTGCGTGTGGCGTTGGCGTCAACGTTGGGCGGTGGCGATTGGTATTTTGCTATTCAGCGCCGTTATTGAGTGGTTGCAAGGGTATGTAGGGCGACAAACTTCTTGGTTAGACCTTGTCGCCAACTCAACTGGCATCTTAACTGGTCTGTTATGTTACCGTATTTGGAGCCTCTATCGACCTAGGTTGGTGAAGTCGCTATACTCGATTCGTTAATGAAGAGGGAACACGATAACAATGAAAACGCGCGACAAAATCGTCTACGCGGCACTGGAGTTGTTCAACCAACATGGTGAGCGAAACATCACCACCAATCACATTGCCGATCACATCGAAATTAGCCCTGGTAATCTGTATTACCACTTCCGCAATAAGCAAGAAATCGTTCGTGAGATCTTTGCGCTTTATTCAGCAGAACTTTTAGAAAGATTTACCCCTATTCAAGGTTCGCAAGAGAGCCTGACTATGCTGAAGAGCTACCTAGACTCTATTTTTACCTTGATGTGGAAATACCGCTTTTTCTACGCAAACCTACCAGAAATCTTGTCACGAGATGAACAGCTACACGAGCAGTACATCGATGTGCAAGAGAAGCTGCAAGCGAATCTCATTGCTATTATGCAAGAGTTTGTAACGATGAAGCTGTTGAATGTCGATCAACAACAGTTGAAGTCATTGGTATGTACATTGCACTTGATTGCGTGTAGTTGGTTGGCGTATCAATCCGCGATGGCTTCAAAAACCAACATTACCGAGCAAATGGTGAAGCAAGGGATGTTGCAGATGCTTAATGTCGTTAAGCCATTAGCAACTGAGCAGGGCTTAGAGCAGCTACTGTTATTAGAAGATGCGGTTAGCAATCTACACAGTTAAACGTCAAACTGCTTAATATTTCGAGAGTCACTCTCATTTTCGAGTCGTGGCTCGAGTTGACTTGTCAAATATGCCACGCACAATAGTCCCATACGCTAAAAACCCTTGCAGGGATAAGATTCTCGATAAAGGAACTATCGCCCCATGAATTACGACATTTTTAATGGTGATGCTGATGGCATCATTGCTCTTCTACAATTGCGTTTGGCTGATCCTGTCGATGCCCAGTTAATAACCGGTGTAAAGCGCGACATCAAGCTGGTGGAAAAAGTAGACGTGCAAGCGGGTGATGAGCTGACTGTGTTAGACATTTCGATGGAAAAGAACATGGCAGGTCTAGAGCAAGCTTTGGCTCAAGGCGCGCACGTCTTTTACGCCGATCATCACAAAGCGGGCGACATTCCTCAGCATGGTAATTTGGATGCGCACATCGATCTCGATGCCAACATGTGCACGGCGTTGATTGTCGATAAGTTGCTCGATGGACGTTTTCATGACTGGGCGATTACGGCGGCTTATGGCGATAACATGATTGCTAAAGCCGATGAGTTAGCGAATAACGCGGGCTTGTCGCAGCAACAGAAAGAGCAGCTAAAAGAGCTGGGTACTTTAATTAACTACAACGGCTACGGCTCGAAAGTTGAAGATTTACACTTTCATCCTGCAGAGCTGTACCGAGCTTTGCTGAAGTACACGTCACCATTTGAAGCTATTGAAGATACGGCCTCGCCATACTACCAATTGCAATCGGCTTACCAACAAGACATGGAGGCGGCTCTCGCAGTGCCTGCCATGCATGAGAGCGGTAAGCTGAAGTTGTTTGAGTTACCAAACACGGCGGCATCACGCCGAATCAGTGGTGTTTATGGCAACTGGCTGGCAAACCAAAACCCTGACTCTGCGCATGCGGTACTTACTGAAAATGCAGATGGGACTTATACGGTTTCACTCCGTGCCCCGTTAAACAATAAACAAGGTGCCGTGGCCGTGTGTGGTCAGTTCCCGACAGGTGGGGGGCGAGAGGCGGCGGCAGGAATCAACGCGTTAAGCAAAGATGATGTGAATGCTTTTATTGATGCGGTAGAAACCTACTACGCATAGTATTTTCCAAAATATGAATACAAAAAAGGAGCCGAGTGGCTCCTTTTTTATGACAAGTCAATAAGTCAGATAATTAGCGCTTTAACCAAGATTTCGGATTCTGCGCTTCACTATTACGACGAATTTCGAAGTACAGCGATGGCCTGTCTTGACCGCCCGTATCACCCGCGAGAGCAATCACTTCGCCGGCGGTGACTCGGTCGCCTTCTTTTTTAGTTAAGGCTTGGTTGTAACCATAGAGGGTCATGTCACCTTTGCCGTGGTCGAGCAGTACCACTAAACCGTATCCGCGCAGATACTCCGCAAATACGACAGTACCAGGATAAACGGCTTTCACTTGTTGACCATAGTTGGCAGACAGCACCATGCCCTTCCAGTTTACCTGCCCGGTTTGTCGCGTACCAAAGTTGTGTAACACACTGCCTTTTAGTGGCCAAGGCAACTTACCGCGCTGTTTGCCGAGTCCGTCCATTGGCACCGCATTACGCTTCGCTGCTTTGGCGATCTCTGCTTTTAAACGGGTTTCGTTGCGTTGCAGCTCTGCTAAGTAGCGTTTGTCATTCTTGATACTGCTCTGAATTTTATTCAGGGTTTGCTTACGCTTGGATTGTGTACTCGCTAGCGCTGTACGTTTTTCGGATTGCTGCTTGAGCAGAGTCTCGATTTGCTCTTTTTCTAGCTCGAGTTGGTTTTTGTTGTGCGCTAATTCTTGGGTTATTTTGGTGATCGCATCAATCACTTCAGCACGTGCTTTAGCTAAATGCTGGAAGTATTGGCTCATGCGGTCTTCTTCCACACCTTGATTTAACAAGTGACCATTGGCCTTCGCTCGCTCGGTTACGTAATACGTTTGCAGCAGCTGTTTGAGTTCTTCTTCTTGCTCTTGACGCTGTGCTTCTTGCAAGGCAATTTTCTCTTCTAGGTTTTCTATGTTTTTGTCTGCTTGTGCGAGGTTAGACTTGGTTTGTCGTATTTCACGCTCAAGCTTAGAAATACCAAGCTCTTGATCTTTTAGTGATTTCTGTAACTCATTGAGCTGCTTTTCTTGGGAAGAGAGCGATTTGCGCTGACGGCTTATCTCACTGGATACGCCTTTGAGCTCTTGCTGACTCACAGCAGAGGAGGTAATGGGATAAGTGGCAGATAAAGCACAAGTTAATAAAATAGCCGAGCGTAGAACAGGGTGATTTTGTTTTCGCACTTGAGAGTTACCTACCACGTTGTTGTCAAAAAGGTTTGTTGACGATTAAATACCATCTCCATGGATAAAGCTTTGCGACTTGCCGTTAAAGCCTTGATCCATATCGAGAGAGGGTTTGTCCGTTTTTGGACGTCCGACGATTTTTGCAGGCACGCCAGCCACCGTTGTGTGAGGAGGCACGGCTTGCAATACCACAGAGCAAGATCCGATTTTCGCGCCTTCACCGACTTCGATATTGCCAAGAATCTTTGCACCAGCTCCGATCATCACACCCTCGCGAATTTTCGGGTGACGATCACCGCATTCTTTACCAGTACCACCAAGGGTGACATCTTGCAGTATAGACACGTCGTTTTCGACCACGGCAGTTTCACCAATCACGATGCCTGTTGCATGGTCGAGCATGATGCCACTACCAATGCGCGCTGCAGGGTGGATATCGACCTGACATGCTACCGAAATCTGATTTTGTAGGTAAGTCGCAAGAGCGTGACGACCTTGCTTCCACAGCCAGTTTGCTACTCGGTAGCCTTGCAGTGCGTGATAGCCTTTTAGGTACAGCAATGGCATTGAGTACATTGAAACAGCAGGGTCGCGATTGACCGTGGCACAAATATCACAAGCCGCGCCGTCAGTGATGGTTGGATCTGCCGCAAAGGCTTCTTCAACCACTTCACGCACAGCCATCGCTGGCATGGAAGCGGTGTTCAATTTGTTAGCCAGAATATAACTCAGAGCGGCACACAAACTTTCATGCTTGATAATGGTGGCATGATAGAAGCTCGCCAGCATAGGCTCTTGTTCTGACATTTCACGGGCTTCTGAGACAATTTTGTTCCAGACTTTTTGTTTTTCGCAGTGTTTCATTCTCAATATCCAGAGTGGTTCTTCCGTGACCCGACAACTTCAATTTTTCTCAGATGAGCTGCAAAGGGCGGTAGATTGCTACTTTCCTTCGGCTTTTTTGTCACGAGCAAGTAAATCTTGCGCTGCTAAGCGCGCATCTTTTCCTTGATACAATACTTGATAAATTTGATCAACTATCGGCATCTCAACACCCATACGTTGAGAGAGTAGCCATACTTCTTTTGTATTGCGGTAACCCTCAACCACTTGGCCAATTTCTTCTTGAGCCGTATCAACGTCTTTACCTTGGCCTAATGCCAAGCCAAAGCGTCGGTTACGTGATTGGTTATCGGTACATGTCAGGACAAGATCGCCTAAACCTGCCATGCCCATAAAGGTTTCTGGCTGTGCACCCAGCGCAGCACCAAGGCGACTCATTTCAGCCAAGCCACGAGTAATTAATGCAGTACGGGCGTTGGCGCCAAAACCAATACCATCAGACATACCCGCACCAATCGCAATAACGTTTTTCACAGCGCCGCCCAATTGCATACCAATAAAGTCACTATTGGCATATACGCGGAAGGTTTTGCTACAGTGGATTTTTTCTTGTAGATCCGCAACAAATTCAGAATCTGGAGACGCAACTGAAATTGCAGTCGGCATACCCATTGCGAGCTCTTTCGCAAACGTTGGGCCAGACAATACTGCTAGTGAGTAGTTTTCACCGATAATGTCATAAGCGACGTCTTTCAGCAGGCGCCCCGTTTCAGGTTCAAGCCCTTTGGTTGCCCAACAGATGCGAGAGTCTTCGCGCAAGAATGGTTTACAGCTGTTTAGCACGATGCCAAAGACATGGCTTGGAACCACAACCAACAAATCTCGGCTTGCTTGAACGGCTTTTTCTAAATCCGATTCAATGATCAAGCTTTCAGGGAAATCAACACCTGGTAAGAAGGCATGGTTAGCTCGGTCTGCTTCTAGGCGAGCCATGTGCTCTGGCTCGTGTCCCCAAAGGACAACGTTCGCGCCGTTACGAGCGAGTGAAATTGCCAAAGAGGTGCCGTATGAGCCTGCGCCAATCACAGTCATTGCGATGTCTTTACCGTAAGCATTGTTTGTATTTGCTTGTGTCATGCTACCGCCTAATTGTCTTGCTACTAGTAGAATCTAGTTCCTAATCGTCAAATTTTACGCCTTCTGGCGATTAGGAACTAGGAACTTTTGTCAGAAATAAAAAATGCACATTGCATCGGATGGTAGACGCTCTGTGCATTTTATTTGAGTCGGTGACGTCAGCACTGTGGCTATTCGTCACTTATAAAACGTGAATTACGCTTCAGCTTCGCCTTGTTGAGCTTGCTGTTGTAGGTAGTTCATGAATAGCGCGTCAAAGTTTACTGGCGCTAGGTTCAGTTGAGGGAACGTACCTTTAACGACTAGGCTTGAGATAGTTTCACGAGCGTATGGGAATAGGATGTTCGGGCAGAATGCGCCTAGGCAATGTGCAAGTTGACCAGCTTCCATTTGTTCAGCAGTGAAGATACCACCTTGTTGAACTTCACATAGGAACGCAGTCTCTTCTTCGTTCTTCACAGTAACGGTTAGGCGTAGAACAACTTCGTAAACGCCTTCACCAAGCTCACGGCTTTGAGTGTCTAGGTCTAGTTTAACGTCTGGGTTCCACTCTTTCTGGAAAATTACTGGAGAGTTCGGCGCTTCAAAAGAAACGTCTTTTAGGAAGATGCGTTGAATTGCGAAGTTTTGTTGTGCGTCTTGAGGTGCTGCTTCAGCCATTTTTTAATCCTTAAATCAATATTTGTTGAGCCTAGAAACGTCTAAGCTCAGAAAACTGGTATGTCCTGAGACTAACTGAGCCAATCTACCTTGACTAGATGAAGCGTGTATTACGTGCAAAGCGTCACAACTTAGTGCTCCAACTGCTTTCAATTTGCTCAGTTTTTTGTCCGCGAGGCTTGGTAAAAGCGCGTTTAAACACGAACTTTCGTTCTTGCCACGTTCCTACTTCTTACCGCGAACTAACGGCAGGTTCGCTTCGTTCCACGCAATCAAACCATTTTTTAGTAGGCTCACGTTTTCGAAGCCTGCTTTTACTAGTAGGTTTGCGCTTTCTTGAGCGGTCTGTCCTGTCTTACATACCACAATGATTGGGTCTGATTTGTGGTTTTCAAGGCTACCCAAGTTACCCGCTTTGATGTCTGACGGTAAAATGTGAAGTGAGTCGGTGATATGACCTTTTTTGAACTCGTCTTTGGTACGGATATCCACTACAACGCCGTTTTCACGGTTCATAAGATGAGTCAGTTGGTTTACGTTGATTTCTTTGTATGCGGCTGTCGCTGATTTCACGATGTTCATGATAAAGGCGACAAGAAGACCTACCCAAACCAAAGATAGAATCATGTTCTGTTGGAAAAATTCAATGTACTCTTGCATGTCTTGAGCTCTTACGCTGTTGGCGGAAAAATAAAGCAGGAGTATAGCGAGGTTACGGCTCTTAGGCGAGAGGGTTAAAATTTTCTAACGAATAATTGAGATCTCTATAAACCCGTTATGCCCTTACTATCCGTACATTTCGCTCTGGTAGCTTGATTGCTTTGGCCTATTGGACTTATCGGTTTAAGTGACTTCTGTTTTACTGAGAAAAGAGAACAATAGGTATTAACCCATCTTGTTTGATGTTGCTTTAAATTAGCACTGTTTCAAGTGCAAAAATAAGAATGAGAAGCGTAAGAAAACCGAACTTAGACTGGGGTGTACAAAGCGTATTAGAAATGACTATGCTTGTGGAACACGTTTGTCGGCACTGACTCGTTGTTCGCTTAACTTGTAAGATAGCAACAATAAATCGCAAACATTATTTGATCTTAACCTACAGTTTTGGTTAAAAAGTGTAGTAAAATTACGCTAGTTTTGTTTCAAGGTTAGATAGGGCAGCGAGGCCCTACGCCAAAAGTTACTTAAATTTGATGAGGTCATCACTATGTCAGCTAAGAAGCCACTGGCTCTAGTTATCCTTGACGGTTACGGTTACCGTGAAGACACAGCAAGTAACGCAATTGCGAATGCGAAAACACCAGTAATGGATGCTCTGATTGCGAATAACCCACACACATTAATCTCTGCTTCAGGCATGGATGTTGGCCTTCCTGATGGTCAAATGGGTAACTCTGAAGTTGGTCACACTAACATTGGTGCAGGCCGCGTTGTATACCAAGACCTGACTCGTATCACTAAATCAATTGCGGATGGTGAGTTCGAAGAAACGCCTGCGCTAGTTGAAGCTATCGACTCTGCAGTGAAAGCTGAAAAAGCAGTACACATCATGGGCCTGATGTCTCCAGGCGGTGTTCACTCTCACGAAGACCACATTTACGCTGCAGTTGAAATGGCAGCGGCGCGTGGCGCAGAGAAAATCTACCTACACTGCTTCCTAGACGGCCGTGACACACCACCACGTAGTGCTGAAAACTCACTACAACGTTTCCAAGACCTATTTGCGAAACTAGGTAAAGGCCGCGTTGCTTCTCTAGTAGGTCGTTACTACGCAATGGACCGTGACAACAACTGGGATCGCGTCCAAGTTGCTTACGATCTTCTAACTCAAGCTAAAGCTGAGTTCACAGCAGAAACGGCAGTTGCAGGTCTAGAAGCGGCTTACGCTCGTGAAGAAAACGACGAATTCGTTAAAGCAACAACTATCAAAGCGGAAGGTCAAGAAGACGCAATCATGCAAGATGGTGATGCGGTTATCTTCATGAACTACCGTGCTGACCGTGCACGTCAAATCACTCGTGCATTCGTTCCTGCGTTTGACGGCTTTGAGCGTGCAGTATTCCCAGCAATCAACTTTGTGATGCTGACTCAATACGCGGCTGATATCCCTCTAGCTATCGCATTCCCACCTGCGTCTCTAGAAAACACTTACGGTGAGTGGCTATCTAAACAAGGTCAAACTCAGCTACGTATCTCTGAAACAGAGAAATACGCACACGTGACTTTCTTCTTCAACGGTGGTGTTGAGAACGAATTCGAAGGCGAAGAGCGTCAGTTGGTTGCTTCTCCAAAAGTTGCAACGTACGACATGCAGCCTGAAATGAGCTCTCCAGAACTAACAGAGAAGATGGTTGCGGCTATCAAATCAGGTAAGTTCGATACCATCATCTGTAACTACCCGAACGCAGATATGGTTGGTCACACTGGCGTTTATGAAGCGGCTGAGAAAGCAATCGAAGCTCTAGATGAAAGCGTGGGTAAAGTGGTTGAAGCAATCAAAGAAGTTGGCGGTCAACTATTGATCACTGCGGACCACGGTAACGCAGAAATGATGATCGACCCTGAAACTGGCGGCATCCACACTGCTCACACTAACCTACCAGTGCCTCTAATCTATGTAGGTGACAAAGCGGTTGAATTCAAAGAAGGCGGTAAACTGTCTGACCTTGCACCAACAATGCTTTCTCTAGCAGGTCTAGAAATCCCTGCAGAAATGACGGGTGAAGTATTAGTTAAATAATTAACTAACGGCTCCGAATGACAAAAGCCCGAGTTTAAACTCGGGCTTTTTTGTATCTGGCAATAAGGGCTGGTCTGTAAGGTTACTGAACCAAAATGCCCGCACCAATCACAGCTAGGGCTGCGCCCAACCATGCAAATCGGTTTGGTCGGCGTTTAGTGTAAATCCAGAGCAGTGGTAGCAACATAATTGGCGTGGTTGAAGATAGAAGTGCAACCATACCTACATTTCCTTCTTGCAGTGCGTATAAGATTAGCGTCATGCCGACGGCCATCGCCAAGAAACCATTAAGGGCAGTAATACCAAATATGCGCCAAGTAATGTGTTGCGTCGAGCGAGCGACTTTGACTCCTAGAATTAACAACATGCTGTGGGCGAAAAAGGCACTGATCATTCGAATAGCAGAAGCCGCAACTGGGTCAATACTGGTTTGCATTACTGGCTTGGCGATGATGCCGCCCAATGCTTGGCACATTGCTGCGGTTAAGCCAAGTCCAATACCCACCCAGATGTTACCTTTAATGTCTTCCAAGACGTTATTCACTTGACCTCTTCGGCCAAAGAATATCGCCATCACCACGCCGCTAAATACCAATGATGCGCCCAGTAGTTCTATTGTGGTCATGACTTCGCTAAATAAGAAGTAGCCCAAGATGGCAGAGAACACGGCGTGGCAAGAGAAGAGTAACCCGGCTTGTCTTGGCCCCATACGATTCAAACACGCGAATAGAGCGGTATCGCCAATAAAAATACCAATCAGTCCTGAGGCCATCATTGGCGTTACATGTTCCCAAGAAACCGTTAACCAGCCGCCAGTTATCCAGGCCATTGTTGATAAGATCACGGCTGTGCAGCCCATACGCCAGCGGCTGTAAGAAAATGCGCCTAGGTGTTGTGCAGGAATGACCGAAATTAGGCTAGAAACTGCCCACAGAAAAGCGGCGCATAAAGCAAGCCATTCGTAACCCATGATGTGTCGACGTCCTTGTAGAGTAGAGGAGTCTTAATATGCACGAAATTTATGGGATGTAAAAGCCGCTCTGTAAGGGCAGTAGCTGGAGAGCAGCTCCATGACAACACGCTTTTTCATGGAGCTCTTCGATTAAAACAGTACCAAAACTGCGCCATACACGATAAGTAGACCAATCAAACCAAGAATCAGCCCCACTTTCGCCATGTCTTTGCTCTCGATGAGGCCTGTTGAATAAGCCAAAGAGTTTGGTGGTGTGGAAACCGGTAAGATCATGCCAAGTGATGCGGAGAAGGCGACGACAACCAGTAAACCTTGTAGGCCACCAACCGCAATAAGGCTTGGCATGGATGTACCAATAGCGGCAGCAATAGGCATCAATAAGTTTGCCGTTGCGGTATTAGACATAAAGTTCGCCATTAACCAACACACTACTGATAGGGCTAAAACAACGGCAAATGGTGATAGCAGGCTGTAATCAATGGCGTGCGCTAATGCTTCGGCTAAGCCCGTTTTGTCTAAGGCAATACCAATTGCTATACCACCGGCAACCAGCCATAAAACATCCCAGTTAATCAGCTTGAGCTCTTCTTTTCCCATAATGCCCGTTAACGTGAACACTGCTAGTGGGATAATCGCGACAACATATGTATTCATGCCATGCACTTTCGTTGTCATCCAAAGCAAAATGGTTAGTGCAAAAGTGATGTAGACGACGATCGCACGCCAGCTCTTTTTGAATGTACCATCTAGCTTTAGTTTCATTTCTGGTTCGCTAGACGGAAACAGCTTTTGCAACAAGAACCAAGCTACAGTGAGTTGTACCAACACAAAGGGTAGACCCATTGTCATCCACGATAGGAAGTCTATCGCGTTTTCTCCAGTGAGATATTGAAGCGCTATCGCATTAGGTGGCGTGCCTATCGGAGTCGCAATGCCGCCTGTATTCGCTGCAATTGGAATACACAACACCAGTGCTTTAATGCCTAAATCCCCTTTAGGTGCTGAAGCGACGATGGGGCCAAGCAGGGCTAGCATCATCACGGTCGTGGCAGTATTGGACATAAACATTGAAAAAACGGCGGTAATTAACATCAAGCCCAGCATGATGAACTTAGGTTGGGTGCCGAATGGTTTTAATAGAACTCGGGCGAGGTTGTTGTCGAGCTCGTATTTGGAAGCCGCAATCGCAAGAGCAAAACCACCCATAAAAAGAATAATGATCGGTGAAGAGAAGGCCGAGAAAATATCGGTGTAAGCAATTAACTCTCCTAAATCATGCCCCGCTGGTGGATTGCGAAATAGATGCAAACCTTTATCCGATATCATGATCAGTTCAAGAGCGATAATAAGAATGGACGTAGCAAAAACGGGAACCGGCTCGAGAACCCAAAGTAGGGCAGCAAGAAGAAAAATAGCTAACAGGCGATGCTGAATTAAAGTGAGATCGTCAATAGGAATAGCATCGATCGGCATCATCAAAACACCGAGCGGAATTAAAAAGCACACCAGCAATTTCGCCAACGTGTTTACACTCATCTTTGGCATTGGCTGCCCCTCTAAATATTCATTCTAAGCGCAGGATAATTGATTGTGGAATGAGGGTCTTAGAGGCAGGTATGAGTTTGAGAAATAGAGGCTAAATTTCGAACGGAGTTTTGCTTTTTATCAATAAAAAGAGCCCTGAATAAAGGGCTCTTAACGGTGTTTTACTCAATTTTTTAAGGCGTAAGGTGTGCCCATAACGGTTGGCTTACCGTTTTCCATGCTTGCGTCAAACTCAATCGCGTCTTTGGCAAACAGGTTAATAACAGTAGAACCCAGTTTGAAGCGGCCCATCTCTTCGCCTTTTTTCAAGATCACGGCCTTGTCACCCTCTGCTGGGTAATCCCATTTGTAGACAGTGTTTCCACGAGGCGGAGTGATCGTGCCAGCCCATACTTGCTCAATGCTACCAACAATTGTCGCACCAACAAGCACCTGTGCCATTGGACCAAACTCAGTATCGAAGATACACACCACACGCTCGTTACGTGCAAATAGGTTTGGTACGTTTTCTGCTGTCAGAGGGTTTACTGAGAACAGGTCACCTGGTACGTAAATCATTTGGCGCAGAGTGCCGTCACATGGCATGTGTACACGGTGGTAATCGCGCGGAGATAGGTACAATGTCGCAAAAGAACCATCTTTAAATTCGTCAGCTAAATTCGCGTCACCGCCCAGCAATTCTTGTGCTGAGAAGTGATGACCTTTTGCTTGGATAAGTTGACCATCTTCAATAGGGCCAAACTGGCTAACACAAGCGTCGGCTGGATGAGTGATGACGTTTTCGCCTTCAGAAATTGGGCGTGCGCCTTCTTTTAGCTCACGAACGAAAAACTCGTTGAACGTTTTAAAATGCTTAGGATCTGAGTGCTTTGCCTCATCCATATTCACATTGTATTGTTTGATAAACCAACGAATAACTGCTGTTGTTAGACCGCCAGCTTTTGCTGAAGCCAGTTTACCCATTAGGCGAGTGAGGCCGTGTTGTGGGATCCAGTACTGCAGTCCAACTTTAAACTTGTCCATCTTTAATTCCGATACTTCTGTTAGATTCGCGCTTTAGGGCGCGTGATGTTACTGAAATTTAATTTGCTTGTCAGTATTAGGTGAAGACTTTTTACACAGTTACAGCCTTAACTCAATTACAGATCGGCTTTTTTATTACGTGAATACTGACGATTTGCTTTGTTTTCAACCATGCTTTCCAAAATGCGATGATAGTTTTCAAAGCGAGTTTCGTTAATTTCCCCGTTCTCGACAGCTTCGCGTAGAAGGCAGCCTGGGTCATCATTGTGTTTACAATCTCGGAACTTGCAACCGCCTAAATATGGTCGAAATTCAACGAATGCTTTTGTTACTTCTTCTGCTTCCAAATGCCAAAGACCAAATTCACGTACTCCAGGTGAGTCGATCAAATCGCCACCCGTTGGAATGTGGTATAAACGTGCAGCCGTCGTGGTGTGTTGGCCCAAGCCAGAGTTCTCAGAGACTTCGCCTTCTTCCACTTCGCTCTCTAGTTCCGGCATTAACGCGTTGACTAAGCTGGATTTCCCTACGCCTGATTGACCAACAAAGATATTAATTCGGTCACGCAGCAGGGTTTCTAGTTCAGCAATGCCTTCTCCAGACTTCTTGCTGACCAGAAGCACTTTATAGCCAATGCGTTCATATTCTTTGAGCCATTCTTCATACATTGCACGATCATCGGCTTCTAGAAGGTCGACTTTATTTAAGACCAACAATGGCGCAATATTCAGTGTTTCTGATGCAACGAGATAGCGGTCAATAATATTTAGCGATAGCTCTGGTAATACCGAAGAGACAATGACCATTTGATCAATATTGGCTGCAACGGGTTTTAGGCCATCGTAATAATCTGGACGAGTGAGCACTGAAGAGCGAGGCTCTACCGCTTCAACAACACCAGAGATGCCCGCCATAGACTCCAATCCTTCGCGCCATAAAACACGATCGCCAGATACTAGAGACTCAATACCACGGCGGAGGTTACAGCGTTGAATTTCGCCTGTTTCAAGGTCTTCAATGTCCGCGTGCTGACCAAAACGAGTGATCACGAGACCTTGCTTGCTGGCGCCTAGCATGTTTTCATCCCACTGGATGGAATCTTCTTGCTTCTTCAAACGCTTTTGTTGGTTGCTACGTACGCGTCGCACCTGACCTTTGGTTAACTTTTTCTTCTTTGCCACAATTCTGTACTTTATGTGAATTTACTCAAATGGTTGAGCCGTACTCTTGGCTCCGTGTATGAGTATCGTGTTTCTCGTATTTTGAGGTATAGTACCTCTTTTATCGATAAACAAATAGGCGGCGTAACCATGTCCTTTAGCGATCAAAACCTAATTTGGGTTGATTTAGAGATGACAGGGCTTGATCCTGAAACGCACAAAATCATCGAAATTGCTTCTATTGTCACGGATAGCGAACTAAATATTTTGGCTGAAGGTCCAGTGTTAGCGATTCATCAGCCGGAAGAAGAACTGGCGAAAATGGACGACTGGTGTACTAATACGCATACGGCAAGCGGTTTGGTGGAGCGCGTTCGAAACAGTCAAATCTCAGAACAAGACGCAGTCGCACAAACCATTGAATTTTTAGAAAAATGGGTGCCAAAAGGGGCGTCGCCAATATGTGGTAACAGCATTGGGCAGGATCGTCGCTTTTTATACAAGCATATGCCTGAGTTGGAAGAGTTCTTCCATTACCGATATGTTGACGTTAGTACTCTTAAAGAACTAGCACGTCGCTGGCAACCTGAGGTGCTAAATGGGTTCACAAAACAGGGAACACATTTGGCCTTGGACGACATTCGTGAGTCCATCGCAGAACTTAAGTACTATCGAGGTACTATTTTCAAGATTTAACTGTTAAGGTTGCGATCCAAATTGTTGTAATTTATATCGCTTTTGATTGCTTTTTCGTCGTTCAGTAAAAAAATAAAGTTTTTTTGAAGGAAGGACTTGCATCACAAAAAAATGCTCTTATAATTCGCAGCCCTAAACAGCGGAAACGTTGTTGATGCGACACTAGCTCAGTTGGTAGAGCGCAACCTTGCCAAGGTTGAGGTCACGAGTTCGAACCTCGTGTGTCGCTCCAGTTTCATAGTTCTCACGGTACTCAACGGTGACACAATACGGACGCGGGGTGGAGCAGCTTGGTAGCTCGTCGGGCTCATAACCCGAAGGTCGTCGGTTCAAATCCGGCCCCCGCAACCAATGCGACACTAGCTCAGTTGGTAGAGCGCAACCTTGCCAAGGTTGAGGTCACGAGTTCGAACCTCGTGTGTCGCTCCAGTTTCATAGTTCTCACGGTACTCAACGGTGACACAATACGGACGCGGGGTGGAGCAGCTTGGTAGCTCGTCGGGCTCATAACCCGAAGGTCGTCGGTTCAAATCCGGCCCCCGCAACCAATGCGACACTAGCTCAGTTGGTAGAGCGCAACCTTGCCAAGGTTGAGGTCACGAGTTCGAACCTCGTGTGTCGCTCCAGTTTCATAGTTCTCACGGTACTCAACGGTGACACAATACGGACGCGGGGTGGAGCAGCTTGGTAGCTCGTCGGGCTCATAACCCGAAGGTCGTCGGTTCAAATCCGGCCCCCGCAACCAATGCGACACTAGCTCAGTTGGTAGAGCGCAACCTTGCCAAGGTTGAGGTCACGAGTTCGAACCTCGTGTGTCGCTCCAGTTATATAGTTCTCACGGTACTCAACGGTGACACAATACGGACGCGGGGTGGAGCAGCTTGGTAGCTCGTCGGGCTCATAACCCGAAGGTCGTCGGTTCAAATCCGGCCCCCGCAACCAAATTCCATTAATAGCGACTGCTGTTAATATGCGACACTAGCTCAGTTGGTAGAGCGCAACCTTGCCAAGGTTGAGGTCACGAGTTCGAACCTCGTGTGTCGCTCCAATATATAGCCTTTATCGTGCTTAACGGTGACACAAGGCGACACTAGCTCAGTTGGTAGAGCGCAACCTTGCCAAGGTTGAGGTCACGAGTTCGAACCTCGTGTGTCGCTCCAATATATAGCCTTTATCGTGCTTAACGGTGACACAAGGCGACACTAGCTCAGTTGGTAGAGCGCAACCTTGCCAAGGTTGAGGTCACGAGTTCGAACCTCGTGTGTCGCTCCAGTTTCTTTTTATAAATGAAAGCAAAGCCTTCATCATCAACGAAGATGAAGCACTCGGACGCGGGGTGGAGCAGCTTGGTAGCTCGTCGGGCTCATAACCCGAAGGTCGTCGGTTCAAATCCGGCCCCCGCAACCAAATACAAGACGATAGATTGAGTACTTATTTAGTATACAATTGTTAAGTCGTCTACGGATGCGCCGCTTGATTCAACGCCTGCTTCTCGCAACCAATCACATCGCTCTTTTCATAATGCTGCGAAGCATGAATCCCCAAAAGCTAAACTTTTATCCGCATCATATGATGTCGGACGATTTCGTTTGTGTTTAAAACACGATATGAATCGGCTGACGTACAAGTATGATGAGGCTTCGCGTGTTTTATCTACTTTAATTAACAGAGTTATCCACATACGTCGTTCTGTGGATAAGTTGGTTGATAAAGTGTTTTTAGCTTGACTTTTTATGATGGGGAAGAAAGATCTTTTCTCTAAAGTGAAGTGGAAACAACAAAGAAATATCAATTAAATCTTTGTTATATAAAGAAAAAATAAGTTTTTTGTCGGATCGAGTACGTTAAAATACGATCATTAACTGGTATTTTTTTGATCCTAGTCATTTCTCCGAACTGTGTTTAACTTTTTTCTGCTAGCTTGTTTTTCTTGAATCTCAAATTTTTTTCCACATTACAAAATTGAGAACAAGGTCATGAATTGAACATGCAAAAGTACTTTCAATCTCTTGCATATAGACTACGCTCTATGCGTCTCTCGGCAGTCCCTTCTCGACAGTCCTTATTAAGCGTTGCTTTTTCGTCTCTATAGATGAATTACTCTCAGTGGGGAGTTGATTCAGTTGCTCTGTCAAAGCCCATTTAATGTGCTCATCAAGTAATTTATTTTCACCTTGCCGACTTTCCAGCGCATCTATGATTCGCTGACTATATTCTGCATTACCAAGTGCGACAGCGATGTTACGTAGCCACTGTATATGACCAATACGACGGATAGCGGAGCCTTCCATATTTTTTAGAAAAGTCGCTTCATCCCAGTTAAACATGTCGACGAGGTCAGGGTTTTTGAAACTGTCACGACGGTGGAAATCATCTTGTTCCGTTATGTCGGCGTAGCGGTTCCATGGGCAAACCAATTGACAGTCGTCACAACCATAAATGCGGTTACCCATTGGCTTTCGAAACTCTTCAGGAATCACGCCATCGAACTCGATGGTGAGATAAGAGATACAACGCCGGGCATCGACAACTTTGTCTTCAATGATGGCTTGTGTTGGGCATGATGTAATGCATGCTTTGCATTTACCGCACTGATCAACGCTTGGCTCATCAACGGGTAGTGGTAAGTCGATAAGTAGTTCACCTAAAAAGAACCACGATCCACAGTCTTGATCTAAAATCAGGGAATGTTTCCCGGTCCAACCTAAGCCCGCTTTTTGGGCGAGAGGTCGCTCTAATATTGGTGCGGAATCAACGAAAGGTCGGTAACCATATTGACCAACCTCTTGTTCAATAAGTTTGCCGAGCTTATTTAGCTGCTTTCTGACGAGCTTGTGATAATCGCGCCCTAGTGCGTAGCGGCTAATATAGGCATGACTTTTATTCGCGAGGTTCGAAGCGAATTGAGCCTCTGGTGGCAGATAGTCCATCCGGACGCTGATAACACGAACGGTTCCCGGGAGTAGCTCATGGGGTCTAGCACGCATCATACCGTGACGAGCCATCCAATCCATTGAGCCGTGATAGCCTGCATCAAGCCATTTTTGTAGTGCTGCTTCATGTTCACTCAGATCAACGTCGCAGATCCCAACTTTTTGGAAGCCGAGTTCTTTTCCCCAAACTTTGATTTGTTGTGCGAGTTGTTCGTAGTTCATATTAACCACCGGAATAAAGGGGGGCGGATCTTAACGGATCTCTGGCTTTGGTGCTACCCAGTTAGGTACGTTTTTGATGTTGTGAATACTGCTTATTGAAGTCATTTGCATATATTCTAAATCTAGGTCGATACTAAGATGATTAAGATACCGTTTATTGGATACTTTTTTCGCACATATGACATTTGAAAGCTTGTCTCTCAAAACCAACACGGTTTACTATTCCTGTTCTTTTGATTTTTATATAGTCAACGATCATTAGTTAGAGAAGCATCAATGAGCACGAAACAATTCAATTTAAAAGATGAGCATGAAACGGTTGCACTAGGCACCGCTTTGGCTCAGCTTTGTTCCCAGCAAACCACAATTTATCTGCATGGTGATTTGGGTGCAGGTAAAACAACCTTTAGTCGTGGTTTTGTCCGTGCTCTTGGTCATCAAGGTAACGTGAAAAGTCCAACTTATACTCTAGTCGAACCGTACCAGTTGGATCAGTGGCAAGTATATCACTTCGACCTTTATCGTCTTGCGGATCCTGAAGAGCTTGAGTTTATGGGGATTCGAGACTATTTCACAGACGATGCGATTTGCTTGGTTGAATGGCCTGAAAAAGGGCATGGCTTACTGCCACAACCGGATCTTGATGTAAACATTCGCTACCAAGGCGAGCAACGTGTAGCCGAACTAACAGCTAATAATGATTATGGTGTGCAGTTACTCAGTCGATTGGAGCTATGTTGAGTTTTTCTAATTTTAGAGTAGTGGCGACGTTTGTCGCCACTTTTCTCCTTCTCATCCCCAATTTAGCATTTGCTAACGTCGTTAAGAGTTTTCGAGTTTGGCCTTCACCTGATGAAACACGTGTTGTCATCGATTTAGGCTCGGAAGCTGACTATTCCTATTTCTCTTTATCAGGGCCGGATCGCCTTGTCGTGGATTTAAAAAGCACGACGATGCAGGCCAAACTGCCTGTTACTGTTACGGATAGCCCTGTTTTAAAACTGGTACGAAAAAGCTCGCCTCCAGAGAAGGGCACTTATCGTTTGGTGTTTGAACTAAAAAAGAGCGTTCAAGCGGAATTATTTAAATTAAGCCCAACACCAGGTGGGCAGTATGGTCACCGCTTGGTGATTGATTTACCGCACGGTAAGAAGGCATCGACCTCTAAACCGAGTAAGCCAGCGGCGGCCAGCAAAGACATGAGTTCAGTTCAACGAGCTCAAGAAGTGTTAATTGTTATCGACCCTGGTCACGGTGGGGAAGACCCTGGCTCTATTGGCCCTTCACGTCGTAAGTACGAGAAAGATGCGGTATTGAGTATCTCAAGAAAAATTGCTGCTCAGCTCGATGCGACTCCTGGTATTAAAACGCGCATGACTCGTACGGGAGATTATTTTGTAAACTTAAACCGTCGTGTCGCGATTGCTCGTGAAAATGATGCGCACTTGCTGATCTCCATTCACGCAGATGCGTTTACTTCACCGAAGCCTCGCGGTGGATCGGTCTTCGTACTAAATACTCGTCGTGCAAATACCGAAATTGCTCGTTGGGTCGAGAACCATGAGAAACAGTCTGAGTTATTGGGCGGCTCGGGTAATGCGTTCTTCACGAAGACAAAAGATCGTAACGTGAACCAAACTTTGTTGGACTTGCAGTTTAGTCATTCACAAAAAGAAGGTTATAAGCTGGCAACAGAAATCCTAGGTGAGATGGGACGTGTTGCGCACCTGCATAACACCAAACCGATCAACACCAGCCTTGCGGTTTTACGCTCTCCACAGATTCCGTCTGTGCTAGTGGAAACGGGCTTTATTTCTAACCCAACAGAAGAGCGTTTACTGTTTCAACGAGCGCACCAAGATAAGTTAGCTCAGGCTATCACTAAGGCGGTCGTCAAGTACTTAAAAGATAACCCACCAGAGGGTACGGTGTTCTCGCCTTCAGCGAAGCCAATGGTACATATTGTAAAGCGTGGCGAGTCATTATCGGTGATCGCGAACAAATATGGGCTTAGCTCTAAAGCGCTGATGTCGGCAAACAACTTGAAGTCGACAGGCTTGGCAATTGGTCAGAAGCTCAACATTCCTTCTGCTGGTACGATTAAAGTGCCAAGTAAACCGATTACTGTTGAGACAGAAACCATTACGCACAAGGTTAAGTCTGGTGAGTTCTTAGGTAAGATTGCGAATCACTATAAAGTGAAGGTTTCAGATATCCGCCGAGAGAATAACTTGAAGTCAGATACCTTGTGGGTAGGGCAAAAGTTGAAGATAACGGTCGCGGTAAAAGATAAACCGATTCGTAAGCACAAGGTTTCTCGGGGTGAGTTCCTTGGCAAAATAGCGTCCAAATACGGCGTTAGCGTATCGAGCATTCGTAAAGCGAATAACTTACGCTCTGATCAGCTAGCGGTTGGGCAAGTCCTGATCATTCCAAACAAGTAGGTGAGCTTCTAACTCATTATGACGATTAAAATTTTGCCAGCCAGACTTGCAAACCAAATCGCCGCAGGGGAAGTGGTCGAAAGACCTGCTTCTGTGATTAAAGAACTGGTTGAAAATAGTCTTGATTCTGGCGCAACTCGAATCGATATCGATATCGAGAAAGGAGGCGCAAAGCTGATTCGTGTTCGTGATAACGGAAAAGGTATCGCGAAAGATGAACTTGGCTTAGCGCTCAGTCGTCATGCGACATCTAAGATACATACCTTAGATGATCTCGAAGCCATTATGAGTCTAGGTTTTCGCGGTGAAGCGTTAGCCAGTATTAGCTCAGTCTCGCGTTTGACGCTCACGTCGCGTCCTGCGGCACAAGAAGAAGCCTGGAGTGCCTACTCCGAAGGGCGTGATATGCAGGTGAAGCTTAAGCCAGCAGCGCACCCGATTGGCACGACTGTTGAGGTGTTGGACTTATTTTTTAATACTCCAGCGCGTCGCAAGTTTCTTCGTACGGAGAAAACCGAATTTGCTCATATTGATGAGTTATTGAAACGTATTGCGTTAAGTCGCTTTGATGTCACCATCAATGTGCGTCATAACGGCAAGATCATCCGTCAATATCGCGCGGCGAAAAATCAGCTTCAAACCGAAAAGCGTATTGCTGCTGTCTGCGGTAATGCGTTTGTGCGGCATATGCTCAGAATCGAGCTTGAGCATCAAGGGTTAAAGCTACATGGGTGGATTACCACGCCAGAGGGAGCAAGGCAGCAAAGCGATTTACAATATTGCTATGTGAATGGCCGAATGATGCGTGACAAATTAATCAATCACGCGATTCGTCAAAGCTATGAAATGAGCTTAAAGCCAGATCAGTTTGCTGCGTATGTGCTCTTTATTGAGCTAGATCCGCACCAAGTAGATGTGAATGTTCACCCTGCTAAGCATGAAGTGCGTTTCCACCAAGCTCGTTTGGTGCATGATTTCATCTATCAAGCTTTGACGGATGCACTTGCGCAAAGCGCCGTGATTGATAAACCACAGGTGAATGAATCGGCATTTCATCGCGTGGAACCGACTGAGTCCGAAGAGATTGAGCATTCGCCAGAGCCTGAAAATGTACAAGAGCCAGCATCTTCACCAGTACCAGAGCGGGTTTATCAAGCGATAGAGAGTACACCGGCTTATCCTGGACGCAGTGATTATGAAGTGAAGCCTCGTAATAGCGGTCCTAGTGAAACCTCCGTGCGAGAGGCGCGCGTAGTGGAGTCATTCAAACGTAATGATTGGGTGGAATCCAAACCTGCACCAAAGCCAAGTCACAGTAAAGAGCGCCACGTAGAACCAGCGCCAACTAAACAAGAAGTACGCGCTTATCACGAGCTGTTGAAAACGCCAGAGTTTGAGGCTCAGGCAGTCACTCCAATAGCGCCCCAAACGATAACTTCGCACACATCAATGCCATCGATTACTGCATTAGGCAAAGCGCTGATGGTGGTCGATGAACAATTTGTTTTGATGAGCAGTGACAGTGGGGCGGCGTTAGTCTCGTTACCTAGAGCAGAATTTTATCGTGTAAAAGGCCAGCTTTCTCCAAGCGATGGTGCACTCAAGGCACAACCTCTGCTTGTTCCTCTATCTATTAAGTTAGAGGCCGAATTAGTGAGACTGGCCCAAGATTATCAACAAGATTTGGCATTGCTTGGTATTCAATTGAAAGCGAGAAACGAGCACGCCTTAATGGTGATGGGCGTCCCAGCTCCGCTGCGTCAACAAAACTTACAAAATTTAGTACCAGATCTGTTATCTTACGCGCAATCTTGTGTGAACGAAGGTATAGCAGCGGCTCAGATGCTGTCTGAGTTGATAGATTGGCTCGCATTACAGGTCACGACAGTGAAGAGTCACTATACTTTTTCTGAAGCCATTCAAATTATTGCGGAACTTGAACAGCTAAGACATGGTCAATTGCCATTAGAAGATACAAAATTCGTATCCGCTGTTGATTTCTCTGCCACGATAGCCAAATTAAAACCATGACAGATAAACTACCTTTGGCGCTATTTTTAATGGGGCCAACTGCATCAGGCAAAACTGAGCTGGCGATTCGTCTTCGTCAAAAATTTCCGATTGAGATCATCAGTGTTGATTCTGCTTTGATCTACAAAGGGATGGATATCGGTACGGCGAAACCGGATGAAAAAGAGTTAAGTTTGGCGCCTCATCGCTTGATAGATATTTTGGATCCAAGTGAATCTTACTCTGTCGCCGACTTTCGTCGAGATGCATTGAAAGCGATGGATGATATTGTTGCAGAAGGAAAAATTCCACTTCTTGTGGGTGGAACAATGCTGTATTACAAGGCGTTACTTGAAGGTTTATCACCACTTCCTGCTGCAAATCCTGAAATTCGTCAGCAAATTGAACAAGAGGCATTGACTAAAGGTTGGTCAGTGTTGCACGATGAACTCAAAGAGGTTGATCCTGTGTCAGCCGCGAGAATCCATCCCAATGATCCCCAACGTTTATCTCGGGCATTGGAAGTTTTTCGCATTTCAGGTAAAACTTTGACTGAATTGACTCAAACGAAAGGTGAAAGCCTACCATACCGAGTCAAGCAGTTTGCAATAGCTCCCAAGGATAGGGCAGAACTTCACCGTCGGATTGAACTCCGTTTCGAGAAGATGATGGAAGCGGGCTTTGAAGAAGAAATGAAAGCGTTACATTCGCGAAAAGATCTTCACCCCGATCTTCCTTCCATACGATGCGTCGGTTACCGACAGATGTGGGAGTATTTAGATGGGGAGTGTACACGTGACGAAGCGGTATTTCGTGGCGTATGCGCGACTCGTCAATTGGCCAAGCGTCAAATCACCTGGTTACGCAGCTGGGATGATTTAACTTGGTTGGATAGCGAGAACATTGAACAGGCATTAGAAACGATGTCGGAAGCAATAGCATCTGATTGACATAGCTGTGTATAATGTGATCGTTTTTGCGTGAACGCACTCTCAAAGGATCTGTTGTTGGCGGTTTTTATACTATGCTGCTAATTACTTAGAGTGCATTTTTGATTCGTTTAGCTCAGATGCAAAAGCCGTATCTTTTGCATTGCACCACTAGCTAAATAATTACAACTACAAATTAAATAAGGAAAATAAAAATGGCTAAGGGGCAATCTCTACAAGACCCATTTCTAAACGCGCTACGTCGTGAGCGTATCCCGGTATCTATCTACCTTGTGAATGGTATTAAACTACAAGGTCAGATCGAATCATTCGATCAATTTGTGATCCTGCTGAAGAATACTGTTAACCAAATGGTGTACAAGCACGCGATCTCAACAGTTGTGCCGGCTCGTCCAGTGAGCCATCACAGCGGTGAACGTCCACAAGGTGAGCGTCCACAAGAGAAATCTGAAGATTAATTCTTCATCGAGTATTTTTAAAATAAGGAGTTGATTGCTTGTTTGACCGTTATGAATCCGGTGAGCGAGCCGTACTTGTTCATATCAACTTCACGCAAGAAGGTGAATGGGAAGATCTGGCTGAGTTCGAAATGCTGGTTTCTTCTGCTGGGGTAGAGGCGCTACAAGTGGTAACTGGTAGTCGTCAATCCCCACACCCGAAATACTATGTCGGAGAGGGTAAGGCCCAAGAGATTGCTACAGCGGTACAATCAACTGGTGCCGAAATTGTGATTTTTAATCACGCCCTCTCTCCTGCCCAAGAACGTAACCTCGAAGCACTGTGCCAATGTCGAGTTCTCGACCGCACTGGTCTTATTCTCGATATCTTTGCTCAACGAGCTCGAACACACGAAGGTAAGCTACAGGTAGAGCTGGCTCAACTTCGTCATATCTCTACTCGTTTGATTCGTGGTTGGACACACCTTGAAAGGCAGAAAGGTGGTATCGGTTTACGTGGCCCGGGTGAAACCCAGCTGGAAACCGACCGTCGCTTATTGCGTGACAGAATTAAAGCCATCCTGCGACGCTTAGACAAAGTAGCGAAGCAGCGTGAACAAGGGCGCCGCGCCCGAAATCGAGCTGAAATCCCAACGGTTTCACTTGTGGGTTACACCAACGCGGGTAAGTCGACACTCTTCAACCGTATTACAGAAGCTGGCGTGTACGCGGCTGATCAATTATTTGCTACTTTGGACCCGACTTTACGTAAGATAGAGTTAGCAGATGTTGGTCCTGCCATCTTGGCAGACACGGTTGGTTTTATTCGACATTTGCCACACGACTTGGTTGCGGCCTTCAAGGCAACCTTGCAGGAAACGCAAGAAGCTGACATTTTGTTACATGTTGTTGATGCCAGTGATGAGCGTTTTCGTGAGAATATTCAAGCTGTTCATGAAGTACTAGAAGAGATCGACGCGCATGAAGTGCCGACTCTGGTTGTCATGAACAAAATCGACAATCTAGATTCGCAGAAACCACGTATAGAACGAGACGAGGAAGGCGTACCTCGCGCAGTTTGGGTTTCAGCAATGGATGGGTTGGGCATTGATGTCCTGTTTGAGGCTCTGACGGAACGTCTGGCGTCACAAATGGTCGAGCATCAGTTGCGAATTCCTCCACAGTATCAAGGACGATTCCGTAGTACCTTCTTCCAAATGAAGTGTATTCAACGTGAGGAATATGACCAGGATGGTAACTTGTTGATCGATATTCGAATGCAGCAAGTAGATTGGTCTAGACTTGAAAAAAGAGAAGGGGCAGTTTTGACTGGCTTTATAGTCACTTAAAGGACTGCTACAGTATAACGTCATATCAAATGATGGAGCTTTCTAATGGCGTGGAATGAGCCTGGAAATAACAACGGCAACAATGGCCGCGATAATGACCCTTGGGGTAATAATAATCGTGGTGGCCAGCGTCCTGGTGGCCGAGATCAAGGTCCGCCAGATTTAGATGAAGTGTTCAACAAACTGAGTCAAAAGCTGGGCGGCAAGTTTGGTAAAAAAGGCGGCGGTGGTTCTCCAATCGGCGGCGGTGGTGGTAGTGCAATTGGCTTTGGCGTGATTGCTCTGATTGCTGTTGCAGTTTGGTTCTTCGCTGGTTTTTACACCATCGGTGAAGCAGAGCGTGGTGTTGTACTGCGTTTAGGTAAATACGATCGTATCGTAGACCCAGGTCTTAACTGGCGTCCTCGCTTTATTGATGAGTACGAAGCGGTAAACGTACAAGCGATTCGTTCACTACGTGCATCTGGTCTAATGCTGACCAAAGATGAAAACGTTGTAACAGTTGCGATGGATGTTCAGTACCGAGTGACTGACCCATACAAATACTTGTACCGTGTAACCAATGCAGACGACAGCTTGCGTCAAGCAACGGATTCTGCACTACGTGCAGTAATTGGTGACTCATTGATGGATAGCATTCTAACCAGTGGTCGTCAGCAAATTCGTCAAACTACGCAAGAAACACTGAACCAAATCATTGATAGCTATGATATGGGTCTGGTACTTGTTGATGTGAACTTCCAGTCTGCTCGTCCACCAGAGCAAGTGAAAGATGCGTTTGATGATGCAATCGCAGCACGTGAGGATGAAGAGCGTTTCATTCGTGAAGCTGAAGCATACAAGAACGAAATCTTGCCTAAGGCAACGGGTCGTGCAGAGCGTTTGAAGAAAGAAGCACAAGGTTACAATGAGCGTGTCACTAACGAGGCTCTTGGTCAGGTAGCACAGTTCGAAAAACTACTACCAGAATACCAAGCAGCGCCTGGTGTAACGCGTGATCGTCTGTACATCGACGCAATGGAAGAGGTGTACTCAAGCACTTCGAAAGTGTTGATTGACTCGGAATCAAGCGGCAATCTTCTTTACCTTCCAATCGATAAGTTGGCGGGACAAGAGGGCAAAGCAGATACCAAACGTAAATCGAAGTCATCTTCAACCTATGATCAAATTCAACTTGAGTCTGATCGTACACAAGAAGACACTTCGAACACGCAGTCTCGTTCAACAGGTTCACGTCAAGGGAGATACTAAGAATGCGTAAGTTAATGATCCCTGTACTGGTAATCGCACTGGCATTAATGTTGATGTCTTTGTTTGTGATTCCTGAAGGTGAGCGCGGTATCGTGGTTCGATTTGGTCGTGTCTTGAAAGACAACAACGACATCACTCGAATTTACGAGCCTGGTCTGCATTTCAAGATGCCTTTGTTTGACCGTGTGAAACAACTTGATGCACGTATCCAAACAATGGATGGCCGTGCAGACCGTTTCGTAACGTCTGAGAAAAAAGACGTTATCATTGATACCTACGTGAAGTGGCGTATTGAAGATTTTGGTCGCTACTACCTCGCGACTGGCGGTGGTAACTCGCTAACGGCAGAGGCACTACTTGAGCGTAAAGTGACGGACGTGCTTCGTTCTGAAATCGGTGCTCGTGAAATCAAACAGATCGTATCTGGTCCACGTAACGATGATGTGCTACCAGAAGACGCAAGTGCCGATGTTGTCGCAACTGAAGCGGCTCGTGAGGCGCTTGAGATTGATGGTGAACGCGACCTAATCATGTCTGAAGTATTGAAAGACACGCGTGAAAGCGCAATGAAAGACTTGGGTGTTCGTGTCGTTGATTTCCGAATGAAGAAAATCAACCTGCCTGATGAAATCAGTGAGTCTATCTACCGTCGTATGCGTGCGGAGCGTGAGTCCGTTGCTCGTAAGCACCGTTCTCAAGGTCGTGAAAAGGCGGAAGTTATTCGTGCTCAAGCAGAACTAGAAGTAGCAACTATTCTAGCTGAAGCTGATAAAACTGCGCGTGTGACACGAGGTGAAGCGGATGCTGAGGCTGCGAAGATTTATGCTGAAGCGTACAACAAAGACCCTGAGTTCTTTAGCTTCCTACGCTCGCTACGTGCGTATGAGAAGTCCTTCAGCTCTAAGAGCGATATTCTGGTGCTTGATCCGAAGAGTGAGTTCTTCCAATACATGAACCAGTCGAAGGGCAGCATGGAGAAATAATCTCCGCGTCTCATTGAAATAAAAGGCTCCTTAGGGAGCCTTTTTTGTATCTGATGCTAAGTGCTAGCTCATCATGATGGCGATTACGGCTCCAGCAACTACTAGGCAGCCACCGATGCGTCGTAGCTGATTGTTGGGTTGTTCACTTAATTGAGCCACCATATTCCGCCAACCGTTAGGAGCAATCAGTGGCCCAATGCCTTCCACGATCAAGACGAGCCCAATCGCCAACCATATGGATTCAGACATAGCGCTTTCCAGTCGAATAGAGAAAGCTAAATACTATCAGTGATATGCTGATTTCAAAATGAACAAAGCGGCAAGGTGACATTCTGGTAGCAACTCTGTGAACAAAAAATGACTGCAAGAAGCGTGATTCGGTGCTAGAATCCATTTTTAACTAGCAATCAGACTTGGAAAGATGGGAAATAACGTAGTCGTTCTAGGCACCCAATGGGGTGACGAAGGTAAAGGTAAAATCGTAGACCTTTTAACTGAAGATGCAAAATACGTGGTACGCTACCAAGGCGGTCACAACGCAGGTCACACTCTCGTAATTGACGGTGAAAAAACCGTTCTTCACTTAATTCCATCAGGTATCCTTCGCGATAACGTAAAATGTGTTATCGGTAACGGTGTTGTACTATCACCTGAAGCTCTACTTAAAGAAATGAAGCCTCTTGAAGAGCGCGGTATTCCAGTACGCGAGCGTCTTTTCATTTCTGAAGCATGTCCGCTAATTCTTCCTTACCACGTTGCAATGGACCAAGCTCGCGAAATCGCTCGCGGTAAAAAAGCTATCGGTACTACTGGTCGTGGTATCGGTCCAGCATACGAAGATAAAGTTGCTCGTCGCGGTCTACGCGTTGGCGACCTATTCGATATGGCGACTTTCGCAGAGAAGCTAAAAGAAGTCATGGAGTTCCATAACTTCCAACTAGTTAACTTCTACAAAGCGGAACCAGTAAGCTACGAAGAAGTACTTGAGCAAGCTAAAGGCTACGCTGAACTACTAACGTCAATGGTTATCGACGTAACTGACGAACTAGACGCAGCACGTAAGCGCGGCGACAAGATCATGTTCGAAGGTGCACAAGGTACACTACTTGATATCGACCACGGTACTTACCCGTACGTAACGTCTTCTAACACGACTGCTGGTGGTGTTGCTGCAGGTTCTGGTTTTGGTCCTCGTCACATCGGTTACATCTTGGGTATCGCAAAAGCGTACTGTACTCGCGTTGGTGCTGGTCCATTCCCGACTGAACTATACGACGGTTTAGATAAGCAAGATCCAATTGGTAAGCACTTAGGTGAAGTTGGCCACGAGTTCGGTGCGACAACTGGTCGTCTACGTCGTACAGGTTGGTTCGATGCTGTTGCTATGCGTCGTGCAATCCAAATCAACTCTGTATCTGGTTTCTGTCTAACTAAACTAGACGTACTAGATGGTCTAGAAGAGCTAAAAATCTGTACTGGTTACAAGATGGAAGATGGCTCTGTGCTAGAAGTTTCTCCGATGGCTGCTGAAGCATTCGAAAAAGCAACGCCAATCTACGAAACAATGCCTGGTTGGTCTGAGAACACATTTGGTGCTAAGTCACTAGATGCTCTACCACAAGCCGCTCTTGACTACATCAAGCGTATTGAAGAGCTAACTGGCGTTCCAGTAGACATCATCTCTACAGGTCCTGACCGTAATGAAACTATCATCAAAGTTCACCCATTCGAAGCTTAATTGATAGCCGTTAAAGATTGCAAAAGCCGACCTTCTGGTCGGCTTTTTTGTATCTGAACAAAAACAGCGTGACTCTCATATGGCAAGCTTTTGCCGCTGAGCCTAAATCAGAGGCAAAAATTGTCTAAAGCTTAGCTGTTTTTTGCCGATAAGGTTATCAAGCAGAGGAGATCCTTCACCGATCTTTGGTTTCTTAGATACCTTAAGGGTACGTTTATGAAGTTACGAACAGTGGCTGCTTCACTGTTGTTGACCTTGGTTGCTACCACAGTGAAAGCTAATGTTGCTGATGTGGGGGCACCAGTTCCGATCTATACCGAAGCAGAGCTGATAAAGCTTATTGAGCAAAATAAGCACTTACAACGTGTGCGCGCTGATAACTGCCAGCTGGTGGAGGATATCGTAGCTCGTGCGACTCGAATTAACTTACCCGCTTATGAATTTCTGTACGGAGATATGTTGGCTTGGGGGGTGTGTGTCGGGCAAGATGTCGAACTGGGTCTTTACTACATCGAAAATGCAGCGCATCAGGGGTTACCAGCTGCACTAGAGCAGATTGGCCGATACTATTCGCGTGGCACTTTAGTACAGCAAGATAAAGAACGTGCAATTCCATATTTGCGAGAAGCTGCGTCAATGGGAAACCTAAACGCGCGTATTCATCTGGCCGAGTTGCTTTTACGTGATTATGGCAGTCCACTCGATTACGAAGATGCGTATCGTTGGTTATATAACTCTGTCACAGCAGATAAGCGGCAGCATAAGCGCATAACTGTATTGAGAAACGGCCTTGAACAGCGCATGCCACAAAACGTTATTGCTCGAGCTAAACGGCGAGACACCTTTTGGTAACGCTTCAATATTGCAAACAACTTTATACAACAAAGCCCACGTCACGTGGGCTTTGTTGTTTTCCCGATAGTTGGTAGCGCTCAAACCACTTTGTGTGGACCGAAGCATTCGTAATGGAATTGCTCTTCTGGTACGCCAAGTTCTAATAGCTGTTTCGCTACGTGCTGCATAAATCCTACAGGACCACAGAAGTATACCTGCACGTTATCTTGCTTTAATGCAGCTTCAATTTCATACAGATTGACAAAGCCCGTGAAGTGGAAGTCTTCACCTAGCTTGTCTTCTGCCGTTGGTTGGTTATACCAAACGAGCGCGTTCATATTTTCTTTTTCTGCAACGAGTTGGTTTACGTGTTGCTTGAAAGCATGCTGTTGGCCATTTTCGGTTGCATGAACCCAAGTTACAGGTGCTTGATGTGCTGAGAGACTTTCTAGCATTGACAGCGTTGGAGTAAGTCCCACACCAGCAGAAATTAGAACAACGGGTGTTTGTGGTTCGGCATCCATAAAGAAATCACCGGCAGGGGCCGCAAGCTGCACTTTTTCGCCAATGTTCAGGCTATCGTGCAGGTAGTTCGACACTTTTCCGCCTTCTTCGCGTTTTACTGAGATACGGTAGGTGTTCTCTTGGACCGCAGAAGACAGGCTATATTGGCGAATTTCTTGGTTTTCTAACTGGTCACTGTTGATGTAGATGCCAAGGTATTGTCCCGGTTTATACGGCGCCACTTTTTGGCCATCGGTTGGCTTGAACACAAAGCTGCAAATGTGTTCGCTCTCAATCTTTTTATCGACTAATTCAAATTCGCGTAGACCGCGCCAGCCGCCTTCCAAAGCTTCATTTTGTTGGTAAATTTGTTCTTCGCGCTGAATAAATACATTCGCAAGTACGCCGTAAGCCTCAGCCCAAGCATCCAACACTTCTTGACCTGGATTAAAAAGCTCATCGATTGTCGCAAGTAAATGCTTACCAACGATTTGGTACTGATCTTCTGTGATCAAAAAGCTCGTGTGCTTATGCGCAATTTTCTCTACTGCGCCAAGCAGAGCTGGCAAATTTTCAATATTGGCAGCATAGGCACAGATAGCGTTGAATAATGCTTCACGCTGATCGCCGTTACGCTGGTTACTCATGTTAAAAATATCTTTCAACTCAGGGTTATGAGTAAACATACGCTCGTAAAAGTGCGCGGTCAGTTTTGGTCCTGTTTCGGCGATGAGTGGTGCAGTCGCTTTGACGATCTCGATAGTTTGATTGCTGAGCATAAGGGCTTCCTATTTTAAGTTGTATTTATAATGCATGTTTAAAGTTGTATCTCAAATGTATCTTTCGATCAAGAAAAGATTTACACTTTTATCGATAGCTCAAGTTTGGGGTTTTAGCATCACCAGCGGGTTATTGAGTCGCACTTTGGGAGAGAATATGCAGTTAACTAGTTTCACTGATTATGCGTTGAGAACCTTAATTTTCTTGGCTTCGTTGCCGGAAGATGAGTTAACCAGCATTACCGAAGTGACGGATTTATTTGGTGTGTCGCGCAACCATATGGTTAAAGTTATCAATCGGTTAGGACAGTTGGGTTATGTCCATACCGTGCGCGGAAAAAACGGTGGTATCCGGCTGATGAAGCCAGCATCTGAAATCACAGTCGGTGGTGTTGTGCGCGATTTAGAGCCGTTAGATTTAGTCAACTGTGGTGTGGATTTTTGCCATATTACCCCTGCTTGCCGCCTCAAAGATAAATTGGCGAAAGCAAAAAGTGCCTTTCTGGCGGAGTTGGATAACTGCACGATTGAATCCTTGCTCAGTGACAATTCTGAACTTTTGATCTTGCTGGCTCGTCCTTAACTCATTTGCATGCCTAGAGTCGATCTCGATCATTCTTTTTTCAAAGCAATTCTGTAGCTTATCGAGAGACTCAGATATACTAGCCATATACCTTCCTTGCTAGATAGGCGTGCCTATGTCAGACAATATTCCAAACGATCCTTTTGCAGATCGTGAATCCAAAAATTACGAAAATCCAATTCCAAGCCGAGAGTTTATCATCGAGTTTCTAGAGCAAGCGGGCGTTCCAATGAATCGTAACGACTTGTTTGAGGCACTAAAGCTTGAGGGCGAAGAGCAATACGAAGGGTTGCGTCGTCGGCTACGTGCGATGGAGCGAGATGGCCAACTGGTGTTTACCCGCCGTCAGTGCTATGCATTGCCTGAAAAACTTGAAATGGTGAAAGGTTACGTGATTGGTCATCGTGATGGCCATGGTTGGGTACGTCCAGAAGGCAGCGTCGGCAAGGATGATGATATTCTGTTACCGCACCATCAGATGAAGAACATCATCCACGGTGATTTTGTCTTAGTGCAACCTACAGACAACAGCAAGCGCGGCCGCCGTGAAGGACGTTTGGTGCGTGTGCTAGAGGAGCGCAATGATCAAATCGTTGGTCGTTTCTTCCTTGAATATGGATACTCCTATGTTGTCCCAGATGACTCGCGTATCAGCCAAGATATCCTGATCCCAAATGAGCACAAAGCGGGTGCACGCATGGGTAACGTAGTCGTAATTGAAATTACTGATCGTGGCTCACGCTCACGCGGCATGATGGGTAAAGTGGTTGAAGTCCTTGGTGAAAACATGGCACCAGGTATGGAAACACAAATTGCGATTCGTACACACCAAATTCCTCACGAGTGGCCAGAAGCCGTCGATAAACAAATCGAAAACTTGGGCGAAGAAGTACCAGAAGAAGCCAAAGTTGGTCGTGTGGATCTACGTGATTTGCCACTAGTGACCATTGACGGCGAAGACGCACGAGACTTTGATGATGCCGTTTATTGTGAAAAGAACAAAGAAGGTGGTTGGCGTTTATGGGTAGCGATTGCTGACGTCAGTTACTACGTTCGTCCTGACTCTGCGTTGGACAAAGAAGCGATCAATCGTGGTAACTCAGTATATTTCCCGTCGCAAGTTGTGCCGATGTTGCCAGAAGTACTATCGAACGGCCTATGTTCGCTTAACCCGCAAGTAGATCGCTTGTGTATGGTGTGCGAAATGACCATTTCCGATACAGGTAAGCTGTCTGGTTACAAGCATTACGAGGCGGTGATGAACTCGCACGCTCGTCTCACATATAGCAAAGTGAGCGCGATTCTAGAAGGGGATGAAGAACTACGTGAGCGCTACCAGCCGCTTGTTTCTCATCTAGAAGAGTTGCACAAGATGTACAAAGTGCTGAAAGAAGCACGAGATCAACGCGGTGCAATCGAATTTGAAACCGTTGAAACCAAATTTATTTTCAATGCGGAACGTAAAATCGAAAGTATTGAGCCAGTTATTCGTAATGACGCGCATAAGATCATCGAAGAATGTATGATTTTAGCCAACATTGCTTCGGCATCGCTGGTAGAAAAAGCGAAAGAGCCCGCGCTTTATCGTATCCACGAATCTCCAGGTGAATTACGCCTGCAAGGTTTCCGTGACTTCTTAAGTGAACTTGGTCTTGAGCTAAAAGGTGGTTTAGAGCCTTCACCAACGGACTATGCTGATCTCGCACGTCAAATCTCCGGGCGTCAAGATCAAGAGTTGATTCAGACCATGCTGCTACGCTCAATGAAGCAAGCGGTATACAACGCAGATAACGCGGGGCACTTTGGGTTGGCATTGAAACGCTATGCGCACTTTACGTCGCCAATTCGTCGTTACCCTGACTTGTTACTTCACCGTGCAATCAAGTATCTGATTGCTAAAGAAGAAGGTCGTAATCAAGATCGCTGGACACCAACAGGTGGCTATCATTACTCGTTTGACGACATGGATTTTTACGGCGAACAATGTTCGATGACAGAGCGCCGTGCTGATGATGCAACACGTGATGTTGCGGATTGGCTGAAGTGTGAATATATGCAAGACCACGTCGGTGACGAACTAGACGGTGTTATTGCTAATGTCACTAGCTTTGGCTTCTTTGTACGTTTAACGGATTTGCACATCGATGGTTTGGTACATATTTCTACCCTTGCGAACGACTACTATCAATTTGACCCGATTGGTCAACGACTTATTGGTGAAAGTTTCGGTAACATCTACCGCTTAGGTGATGCAGTAAAAGTAAAAGTACTGGCTGTTAACCTCGATGATAAGCAAATTGACTTTGAATTGGTCGAAACAAGTCGTAAGCTACGCGGCGAAGGTAAGACTGCGAAGAAACGCGCAGCGGAAGCAAAACGCAAAGCGAAAGATAAAAAACGCGCTGCGACTCGCTCTTCATCGAAAGAAGGTGGCGCGGCTCGTGCAGTTCCTGCGATAGAGCCAACTAAACGCCCAGAAGAAACGGGCGCAACGAGTAAGCGTAATGGCCCAAAACGTGGTGACGCCGAAGGCAACGAGAAGCCTAAAGTGAAAAAAGCACGTAAAAAGAAGCCGCACAGTAAGCCGAAGAAAACCAAGCGCACTAAAAAAGAAGCGCAGTAGGTTGAAGCGCCAACTTAGTTCAAACTCGGTTGGCGCAGGCAATACGACCAGAACAACAGGTTAAACAATGAGTAACGAATTTATCTACGGCATTCACGCAGTGAAGGCGGTATTGGAGCGCGAACCAGAGCGTTTTATCGAGGCGTACGTTTTAAAAGGTCGTCAAGATGATCGCCTAATGCCAATCCTAAATGATCTTCAGGTTTGTGGTGTTTCTATTCAGCAGATGACACGTAAAACCTTGGATGACAAAGCGCGCGGTGCAAATCACCAAGGCATCATCGCTCGTGTGAAACCAGCGAAGCAGCTGAATGAGAACGATATAGATGACATCCTTGCAAAGCACGAATCACCACTGCTATTAGTGTTAGACGGCGTGACCGATCCACACAATCTTGGTGCGTGTTTACGTAACGCAGATGCGGCAGGTGCTGCGGCGATCATCGTACCGAAAGATCGTTCTGCGCCAATGAATGCGACGGTAAGTAAAGTCGCTTGTGGTGCAGCTGAAGTCGTACCATTGATCCGAGTGACTAACTTGGCTCGTACTATGCGTACATTGCAAGAGAAAGGCATCTGGTTTGTTGGTACTGCGGGTGAAGCAACGCACGACATCTACCAAGCCAAACTGACTGGACCCCTTGCTATCGTAATGGGGGCAGAAGGTGACGGTATGCGTCGTCTGACTCGTGAAACCTGCGACGATTTGATTAAGATCCCAATGGCTGGTAGCGTTTCAAGCTTGAACGTATCTGTGGCATCCGGCATCTGTTTGTTTGAGGCTGTTCGTCAGCGTATTGCTGCAAAGTAACGACGAAACAAACAGTTACTGTAGAATCAGACATAATGATAAAAACAAAGGATGGGGTGCCATCCTTTGTCGTTTTCACCGATTTATAAATAAAAATCCTCAGGGAAGTTATGACTCAACAAGACATTAAATTCATCGCCTTCGATCTAGATGGTACTTTGCTTGATAGCGTGCCAGATCTAGCTGTCGCGGCAGACCAAGCAGTACAGGCGCTTGGCTTTCCATCGGTTTCAGAAGAACAAGTTCGTGATTACGTGGGTAACGGTGCAGACGTGCTTATTGGTCGCTCATTAAGCCAAAGCCTGACCATCAACCCAGAGCTGAGTGAAGAGCTTCGTGCTAAAGCGCGTGTATTGTTTGATGACTACTACGAGCAAAGCGGTCACAAGCTAAGTCATCTTTACCCAACGGTAAAAGAGACACTAGCAGAGCTGCACAAAGCGGGCTTTGTTATGGCGTTGGTGACTAACAAACCTTCAAAGTTTGTGCCTGACGTTTTGGAAAAGCACGACATCGCAAAATACTTCGTTGATGTCCTTGGCGGTGATGCATTCCCAGAGAAAAAACCAAACCCAGTAGCATTGAACTGGTTGATGGAAAAGCACCAAATCCAACCAAGTGAAATGCTGATGGTTGGCGACTCGAAAAACGATATTCTCGCAGCAAAGAATGCAGGCTGTGCCTCATTTGGTCTGACATATGGTTACAACCACGGTGAACCTATTTCAGCATCAAATCCAGATTTCGTCGCTGACAGTTTGGCAGAATTATTGGACGTTGTAGCGGTTTCTGCATAACGGCTACAAAAGAGCTTCCAAAATACTCGTTAATGAGTACACTGAGTAAACCGTGCACCTATTACTGCACGGTTTTTTTCATTTAATTAGATTAAGAAGTCAAAGGAATCATTCTAATGAGCAAACCCATTGTATTGAGTGGTGTTCAACCTTCAGGTGAACTAAGTATCGGTAACTACTTGGGTGCTCTACGTCAATGGCAGCAGATGCAAGACGATTATGATTGCCAATATTGTGTGGTAGACCTTCACGCGATTACGGTTCGTCAGGACCCTAAAGCGCTGCATGAAGCAACTCTAGACGCACTGGCAATTTGTCTGGCAGTTGGTGTTGACCCGAAGAAGAGCACGCTATTTGTTCAGTCACATGTACCAGAGCATGCTCAATTAGGTTGGCTTCTTAACTGCTACACTCAAATGGGTGAGCTGAGCCGTATGACTCAGTTTAAAGACAAATCGGCACGTTACGCGAATGACGTAAACGTCGGCCTATTTGACTACCCGGTGTTGATGGCGGCTGACATTTTGCTTTACGGTGCACACCAAGTACCTGTAGGCAGTGACCAGAAGCAACATCTAGAATTAGCGCGCGATATCGCAACGCGTTTCAACAATATTTACTCGCCAGAGCAGCCAATCTTCCAAGTTCCAGAGCCTTACATTCCGACAGTAAATGCGCGTGTAATGAGCCTTCAAGACGCAACGAAGAAGATGTCTAAATCTGATGACAACCGTAAGAACGTTATCACGCTGCTGGAAGAGCCTAAGTCGATCCTTAAGAAGATCAACAAAGCGCAAACCGATACCGAAACGCCACCAAGTATCCGTCATGATATCGAGAACAAGGCGGGCATTGCTAACCTAATGGGTTTGTACTCTGCGGCGACAGGCATGAGCTTCGAAGAGATTGAAGCGAAGTACCAAGGCGTAGAAATGTATGGCCCATTTAAGAAAGATGTTGGTGAGGCAGTTGTAGCAATGCTTGAGCCTATTCAAGCAGAATATCACCGTATTCGCGCTGATCGTGCTTACATGGACGAGGTAATGCAGCAAGGCGCTGAGAAAGCCTCGGCACGAGCGGCTGAAACGCTTAAGAAAGCATACGAAGCAGTAGGTTTTGTAGCTCGCCCATAGTCGCTAAGAACAAATACGAAAAAGCTCCACTTTGGTGGAGCTTTTTTTATGCCTGTATTACTGAAATGGCGTGTCTTTCATACAGCGTTCCATGTCGTAATATTCAACACGTCCTCGAGCCCCTAGAAAGGCAGACTTCACAACCATGCCTCTATCAATGAAGTAACTAAGCTGTACGCATGATATATCGTAGCTGAGTTCTTTAATTCTCGCTGGAACCCAGTAGGTTCCTGGCGTTCTTAGACGCTGAGTAAAGGTAATAACACCCTCGTCACTGACTTCTAGCTCTTCAATACCATCCAGTTCATTTTTGGCTGATTCGATGATGTCTTGATTCGCCGTAGGTTGAAGTGGCTCACTGGCGGTCAACTGACACCCCGCTATCAAGCTAAGTAGGGAGAGAGCTAGCACACTGCGTTGAATTTTTTTCATTTGTCGTTCCTGGGTTTACAGCTAATGAGATCTTATTGTCTCGCGCAGGTGTTATATCTTTTGTGTATGTTTTTGGCTAGTGAGTAATGAAAAGTTATTGAATAAATCATGAAAACTTTGAAGTATGAGGGGCCTGTATAAGAGAGAACGAAGCGAGTAATAGATTCTTGGGATTGAACAGTGATGCAAGTGAAAATTAAAGCATTCTAAATTAGTGACTAATTATATTTTTTATTTGTAACGGAACGGTTGGGTTAATAAGCAACTCAACAAGTGATGTATCTTCTACTCCTTAACATGAAGTGAAAAAGTAAACTGAGTAATCAATCTAAATTCTGACTTGTTTATCAATAGCGCTCTGTATTTATTACAAAAAATGTTTGAATGGGATGCTCTGGCATATTTTCTTATATTCACATGTGATTCATTTCACGGCTTTAATTACTCATTCTTATTTATTTCATAAATAAACCTGATAGTAGACGCAAATGGCAGGCTCTAACCAGAGCTAAGTTTGCATTTACATAAATATCAGGTATGACAATGGACACGTTAATCAAACCCTCAATACTCGCATTAACCATCGCCAGTGCACTTAGTGCAAACGCGAACGCAGAGATTATTATTTCCCAATACGTAGAAGGCGGCGCTTATAATAAAGCGGTAGAGATCGCTAATACGGGTGATACTGCGGTGACACTCACTGGCTACGAGTTGGCGAAATCATCAAACGGTGGTGGTACTTGGGGTAGCACATCCGACCTTAGCCAAGTGACGCTACAAGCTAACCAAGTGTATGTACTGGCGCATGGTGACGCGAGCGATGCCATCAAAGCTGTCGCGGATATCACAGATAAAAGCGTTGCGAACTTTAACGGTGACGACCCGATCGCACTGCTTAAAGATGGTGAAGTGCACGACATCATCGGTGTGATGGGTGACGTAGATTTTGGTAAAGACACCACATTGGTTCGTAACAGTGATGCACTAACTCCTTCTGCTACTTATGATGCATCTCAGTGGACGGCATTTGAGAAAGACAACATTGACGGCCTTGGTGAGCTGAATGCGACTGAGCCACCAGCACCATTCGCTTGTGAGGTAGACGGTCAGCAACCTAACTTCACTACCATTCAAGAGATTCAAGGTGAAGGCGATACGTCTCCATTCATTGATGGTTACCCATACATTACTAACGAAGATCATTTCGTAACGGGTGTCGTGACTGCTGTTACCACTGGCCTAACCAAAGGTTTCTACCTACAAGCATTAGAAAGCGACAACAACGACAAGACCTCAGAAGGCTTGTTCATTCATACCGACGCGGCGGACACGGCGCTGAAAGCTGGTGATGTTGTTTGTGTGAAAGGTAAAGTTCAAGAGTATTACAGCAATACTCAGCTTGCTTCTGATGCTAACAGCTATGTGAAAACAGGCACCTCTGAAACCCCTCGAGTTACCGATCTTGTTATCAAAGAAGGTGAGACACTACGTGATGCGCTAGAGCGTCATGAAGGCATGCAAGTTGAGTTGACCTCGGCAAGTGACTTGTTTGTAACTCGAAACTTCTCTTACGACTACGATTCACGTCGTAACAATATGATGCTCTCTCATGAAGCGCCATTGTTAAAGCCGACTCAATTACACGCGGCAGAGAGCGATGCAGCCGTTGAGCTAGCAAAAGACAACGCAGCGAATCGTGTATACCTAGAATCTGATGGCAAAGCACCAAACGGCCAAATCCCATACTACCCAGATTTTGCTAAAGATGCAGATCAAGATGGCTCTTCAGAGCAGCACATTCGCCTTGGTTCTCGAGTAGAAGGTCTTCAGGGTGTGGTGGCTTACAGCTACAACGAATACCGCCTGATTGCGACCAATGAAGTCGATAACACCAACTTTGTGACTTCAGGTGAAGGCTTCGATGTGGCTCGTAAAGATGCCCCAGCGATTGCGGACTCAGATTTGCGTATTGCAAGCTTCAACGTACTGAACTACTTCAACTCCGTGGCTGACAGTGGTCATGAAAACCCAACCGGACAAAACCGTGGTGCGACTAATCTAGACGAATTCCTGATCCAGCAAGCGAAAATCGTTGCGGCGATGAACAAGATGGACGCAGACGTTATTGGTTTGATGGAAGTGGAAAACAACGGCTTTGGTGATGGCAGTGCTATCCAAAACTTAGTTGATGCCCTAAATGCTGAGATTGATGACGCTGAAGATCATTACACGTATGTCGAAATCGAAGAGCAAGACAAATACCAAGACGAATACTTTGGCAGTGATGCGATCATGGTGGCGATTTTATATCGTGCTAACGCAGTAACGCCAAAAGACGCTGCAAAAGTGATCATCACGCCAGAGCAGCACATTGCAGAAAACACAATTACTCGTAAAGAGGGCACAGAAAGTAACCCTGCTTACGATAAGTACCAACGCCACAGTCTACTTCAGACCTTTACGGTGAAAGAGACGGGGGAAGATTTGTCTATTGTCGTAAACCACTTTAAGTCGAAAGGCTCTGAGTGTATTGAAGAGTGGATTGCCGGTGTAGAAGATTCTGAGCCAGCGGATCTGCAAGGCAACTGTAACAACTTCCGCGTTTCTGCTGCGCACGCAGTGGGTGAAGCGTTGAAAGAGGTGAAAGGCGATGTATTGCTCATGGGCGACCTCAATGCTTATGGCATGGAAGACCCACTTCTGACACTGACTGATTACTCGAAAGAGAAATACGGCCGTGACATTTATACTGCTGCTTATACAACCATTGGTGATGGTGAACTTCAAGTAGAGAAGACCAAAATTGAAAAAGGTTACGGTCTGCACAACTTAAACACGTTGCTGCACGGCACTGATACGTTTTCTTACACCTATTCGGGCGAGCTGGGTAATTTGGACCACGCATTGGCAAGCAGCAGCCTAGCGCAAAAAGTGGTAGCAATTGAAGATTGGCACATCAACTCACTAGAGAGTAACTTGTTCGAATACAGCAGCAAGTACACAGGTGATATGCCGAAGTACAAAGATGCGTTCTCTGCCTCTGACCACGATCCAGTGATCATCGCGATTGATTTACCAGATGATGACATCGATTTACCGAAAGCAGGTGACAACTTAGCCGTCGATGTCCGTTTACCACCAACGGCGGTTGTAGGTGATATTGTTACGGTGAACTTAACGCCATCCACACAAGCGGCTGCGGCAAGCAGCGATACGAAAGCTTACTCGGCTAGCCAAACCTTAGTTCAAGCTGATATTGATGCGCGTAGCGTGAATATTGAGTTTGAACAAACGCCAGAGCAAGGTAATTATCAGTTAGAAGAGAAAGTGACTGACTCGACAGGTAATATCGTGAAGTTTAGCTCTGTTCGTGATGTTTCAATGACGCAAACTGAAACTGGAACAGAAGGGTCGAAGGATTCAGATGGTGGTTCGTTTGGTTTTGGCGCGCTATTTGCGCTGCTAGGTCTCGGCTTATTCCGCCGTCGCCGCTAAGCGAATTTATTTCCTGATAAACCTTTCCTAAATAGCTGTAAAGACCAAAGGCCAGCCTATGCTGGCCTTTTTATTCAGCAAAAACTTGCCTTTCTTGCTTGGTATAGCAAAATACCGCCCTTGATTGTCACGAACGTGGCGATTCACTACGTAAGCATTGCCAAAACGGATTGGAGCAACCGACCCTTTATGTTGTTGATCATCGATAACTACGACTCTTTTACCTACAACCTTTACCAATACTTCTGCGAGCTTGGTGCAGACGTAAAGGTGGTGCGTAACGATGAAATCGATATCCAAGGCATTGAGGCGCTCAACCCAACTCATTTGGTGATCTCGCCAGGGCCATGTACGCCGAACGAAGCAGGTATTTCACTGAAAGCGATAGAACACTTCGCTGGTAAGCTTCCAATATTGGGTGTTTGCCTTGGCCATCAAGCGATAGCGCAAGTGTTTGGGGGGGAAGTGGTACGTGCTCGACAAGTGATGCACGGCAAGACCTCACCAATTCGTCACAACGGTCGCAGTGTGTTTAAAAATCTGAATAACCCACTCACGGTAACCCGTTATCACTCTCTTGTGGTGAAAAACGGTACTTTACCCGACGTGTTTGAACTGACTGCATGGACAGAACTGCCTGACGGAAGCATGGATGAAATAATGGGTTACCAACATAAAACCTTGCCAATTGATGCGGTGCAGTTCCACCCAGAATCAATCAAAACTGAGCAAGGTCACGAGTTGCTTGCGAACTTTTTAGCACGCAAAACGATCTGATCGCGATCACTTTTCTTAACAAATCATTCATCTTTTTGCTGAGGTGAGCGGATTGCAAAACTATGCGATTCTCTCGAGTCTCTTTGTCTATTCATGTCTTTTTAAACCTTCTATCCCCTGTATTACATAACATTTATAAAAAATCCCTTCTCTATTTTACTTTCTTGATGCATAAATAGTCATAAGCAGTGATTAATGGAAGTTACTTTCGAGAACGAAAAGAATAAATCACTATTGAAATGGTTAATTAAATGTAAATACAATGCCGCAATAGCTTAAATGCAAAACATTATTTGCTGGCAAAGAGAGCCAGTTAAATTCGCTTATCTGCTACGCATGCGGTATCAAGAAGGAATGTGCAATGACAACGGAAATTAAAGTAGAGCGCGGTTTATTCGATGAGGTAATGGTACCTTGCTATAACCCGATGGAAATGATCCCTGTTAAAGGTGAAGGTTCACGTGTTTGGGATCAGGAAGGTAATGAATACATCGACTTTGCTGGTGGTATTGCAGTGAGCTGTCTTGGCCATTGTCATCCAGTAATGGTAAACGCACTAACAGAGCAAGCTAACAAGCTTTGGCACTTAAGTAACGTTATGACGAACGAACCAGCCCTTCGTCTGGCGAAAAAGCTAACAGAAGTGAGTTTTGCTGAGCGAGTGTTCTTTGCTAACTCTGGCGCAGAAGCAAACGAAGCCGCTTTGAAGCTGGCACGTCGTTATGCAGCAGACGTTCATGGCACTGAGAAATCTGAAATCATTGCATTCAAACAAGGTTTCCACGGTCGTACATTCTTTACCGTAACGGTTGGTGGCCAAGCGGCATACTCTGACGGTTTCGGTCCTAAGCCAGGCGACGTGACACACCTTCCTTACAACGATATCGAAGCTTTACAAGCGCACATGTCTGATCGTACTTGTGCGGTCATGATGGAGCCACTACAAGGTGAAGGCGGCATCGTGCCACCAACGCCTGAGTTCGCTCAAGCGGTTCGCGAGCTGTGTGACAAACACAACGCCTTACTGATCTTCGATGAAGTGCAAACTGGTAATGGCCGAACAGGTAACTTCTACGCTTACCAAGGTTTAGGTATCACGCCAGATATTCTAAGTACTGCGAAATCACTTGGTGGCGGTTTCCCGATCGGTGCAATGCTAACGACAGCAAAATTAGCAGAGCACATGAAAGTGGGCACTCACGGTTCTACATATGGCGGTAACCCACTAGCGTGTGCGGTTGCAGAAGCGGTTGTAAATGAAGTTACTAAGCCAGAGGTGTTGGCTGGTGTGCTAGAACGCGAAGCAATGTTCCGTGAAGGTCTAGAGAAGATCAATGCGAAGTACAACATCTTCTCAGAAGTGCGCGGTCAAGGCCTATTACTTGGCGCTGCACTAAATGAAGAATGGCAAGGCCGTGCGCGTGACGTGCTAGTTGCTGCAGGTAAACAAGGTCTCATGGTATTGGTTGCGGGTGCCAATGTCGTACGTTTCACACCATCACTCGTTATCACACAACAAGAAATTGAAGAAGGCTTGGCGAAACTGGATAAAGCGATCGCGACTTTAGTTTAAGCGCGATATCAGTTTAAACGTCAACGCAGACACCCCCGTCAAGGATCTCTGATGGGGGAATTGTTCCTACAATATAGTTAGGATCTTCTTGCATCTGGAGGGAGTATTGATGCTAGTAGTTCGCCCTATCGCGATGTCGGATTACGACGCACTGCACACTTGTGCGGTGGAGTCTGGTCACGGATTTACATCTCTACCGGTTAACGAAGAACTGTTAACCAATCGAATCAAACATTCAGAGTACAGCTTTGGTAAGCCAGATGTGGCAGAACCAGGCGATGAAGGCTACCTGATGGTTGGCTTTGACTCTGAAACGGGTGAGGTTGCGGGTACCACCGGAATCGAAGCATCTATCGGCTGGGATGTCCCATTTTACTCATATCACATTAGTAAAGTTGTGCACTCGTCGCCAAAGCTTGGCGTTAACAACGTCGTTAAACTGCTTACTTTTGGTAATAACTACACGGGTAACAGCGAAATTTGTACCTTGTTCTTGCGTGAGAAATTCCGCCAAGGTCTGAATGGTCGTCTAATGTCGAAGTGTCGTTTCCTAATGATGGCAGAGCACCCAGAGCGTTTCTCTGAAACGATCTTTGCGGAGATGCGTGGCGTTTCAGACGACGAGGGTAATTCACCATTCTGGCAATGGCTCCAAGAGCATTTCTTCTCTATCGATTTCACGCTTGCAGATTACCTAACAGGTATCGGCAAGAAAGGCTTTATCGCCGACTTGATGCCGAAACTGCCTATTTACATCAACCTGCTCAGCCCAGAAGCGCAAGCCGTGATTGGTCAAGTACATGACAACACGCGTCCAGCGCTGAAGCTGCTTGAGCGTGAAGGTTTTACCAACCGAGGCTACGTCGACATCTTCGATGGTGGCCCAACGGTTGAGTGTGATCTGCGTAATATTGAGTCGGTACGTCATTCATTCCGTGCGCAAGTCAAAATCTCTGAACATTCCAGCACACAAGACTTCTTGATGTGTAATTCATCTTTCGAGAACTTCCGTGCGACAGTCACTAAAGCGGCGTATGACGCAGAAACACAAAGCGTGATGATCGCACCAGACGTTGCGGATGCACTTTCGGTTGAAGAAGGGGATTTCGTTCGCCTTCTTCCGCAGTAACAGACGACAGAATTTAAGGATAGAAACAATGACACATTGGATTGCAGGTGAATGGGTACAAGGTCAGGGTGAAGCATTTACGTCTCTGTCACCGTACAACCAAGAAGTGATCTGGCAAGGCAAAGGTGCAACGGCAGAGCAGGTGAACCAGGCGGTATCTGCAGCGCGTGAAGCGTTTATTGACTGGAAAAAGCGTCCATTTTCAGAGCGTGAGGCAATCGTGTTGGCTTTTGCGGAGAAAGTAAAAGAGAACAGCGAAAAAATCGCCGAAGTGATTGCCAAAGAAACTGGTAAGCCGATTTGGGAAACGCGCACTGAAGCAGCAGCCATGGCAGGTAAAATTGCCATTTCGATTCGCGCTTATCATGACCGTACTGGTGAGGCGAGCCGTGAAGCAGCAGGCAACCAAATCGTATTGCGCCACCGCCCATTGGGCGTGATGGCGGTGTTTGGTCCTTACAACTTCCCAGGCCACCTACCAAATGGTCACATTGTGCCAGCGCTACTGGCTGGTAACACGGTAGTCTTCAAACCGTCTGAGCAAACGCCATGGACGGGTGAATTGGCAATGAAGCTATGGGAAGAAGCCGGTCTGCCGAAAGGCGTGATTAACCTTGTTCAAGGCGCGAAAGAAACTGGTATCGCCCTCGCTGACGCTAAAGGCATTGATGGCGTACTGTTTACGGGTAGCGCGAATACGGGGCATGTATTACACCGTCAATTTGCTGGTCAACCGGGCAAGATGCTCGCACTAGAAATGGGTGGTAATAACCCGATGGTGATCTCTGATAAATATGGTGATTTGGATGCCACGGTTTACACCATCATCCAGTCAGCGTTTATCAGTGCTGGGCAGCGTTGTACGTGTGCTCGTCGTTTGTATGTGCCATTGGGTGAAAAAGGCGATGCGCTTATCACTAAGCTCGTCGAAGCGACACGCAATATTCGCGTAGACCAACCATTTGCAGAACCTGCGCCATTTATGGGACCGCAAATTTCGGTCGCGGCAGCCAAGTTTATTCTTGATGCACAAGCTAATCTACAGTCTCTTGGCGGTGAAAGCTTGATTGAAGCGAAAGCAGGAGAGGCGGCGTTTGTTTCTCCTGGCATCATTGATGTAACGAACATTGCTGAGTTACCAGATGAAGAATACTTCGGCCCACTTCTGCAAGTGGTGCGTTACGAAGGGTTAGACAAAGCCGTGGCGCTAGCAAACGATACGCGCTTTGGCTTATCTGCTGGTTTGGTCTCAACCGACGACCAAGAATGGGAATACTTCGTTGACCACATTCGTGCAGGTATCGTGAACCGTAACCGCCAGCTCACTGGTGCAAGTGGTGATGCGCCATTTGGTGGTCCGGGAGCGTCGGGTAACTTGCGCCCAAGCGCTTACTACGCAGCAGATTACTGTGCGTACCCAATGGCATCAATGGAAGGTCAAGAGACTGTCTTGCCTGCAACATTGAGTCCAGGTGTAGCGCTATAAGTTTTAATAATAGAGTCGCAACTATGCATTGCGGCTCACCTTGCCGGCGCATCATTTAGGTATGGGTTGTAGTGATCGTTGGCAGAACACGAAAAGTGAGCAAAGACTCGGAAAAGCGTGTTGACTGACTGGCATTTACCGTCACAGGTTGATGGTTGCTCGTTCATTATTCTGGACAACTTTTGTTGTGAACGAGCAGCCAACTTCCGCTTACCTTTAAACTCTACATCTCGTAACAAGGAGTCGTTATGACGCCCGATGTGTTATTTGAATCGCTATGGCAAGATTACATTCAACGTCTTTGCCCTTCGGCTGCTAAAGTGCATCAGCTGCTTCAAGAAGATGAGCCTCTGATTAATGATCATATAGCTTTACGTACCTTCAATATCGCGCCTCTTGGTATTGAAACTCTAGCTAAGCCATTTGTAGCTATTGGTTACAAGGCGTGTGGTGATTACGTTTTCGAAAGCAAAAAGCTGGTTGCTAAGCACTATGAGCACCCAGATCCGAAGCAACCTAAAGTCTTTATTAGTGAGCTAAAAGTTGAAGAGTGCTCGTCTGAGCTACAAGAGATTGTGAAAAATTTGGTGGCACAAGTCGATGCTGACAAGCTGAACGATAGCGCATTCTTACATGGTGGACGCTTGTGGGATTTAAGCTTTGCTGATTACCAAACGTTGGCTAAAGAAAGTGAGTACGCATCTTGGCTTGCGGCGCATGGTTACGGAGCAAACCACTTCACGGTGAGCGTTAACCAGCTCAATGAATATGAAGAAGTGAAGCAGGTAAACGATCATCTGCGTACCGCTGGGTTTACCATTAATGAAAATGGTGGTGAAGTGAAGGGCACTCCTGAGGTGTTGCTAGAGCAGTCATCGACCATGGCAGATAAAGTAGCGGTTCGTTTTAGCGAAGGCACTGAAATTATCCCTGGCGGTTTTTATGAATTTGCTAAGCGCTATCCGATGGAAAATGGTGATTTGTACCCAGGTTTCGTGGCCGCTTCAGCTGACAAAATCTTTGAAAGTACGAATGGCTAAGTTTTAGGGTTAACCTGTTAAGCTTACTCATTAGTGTTCGCTGCACCCTATCTCATTTGGTCATGAGTAAATAAAAAGCCACCAATGTTGCCATTGGTGGCTTTTATAATTTTGTTCGTGTCACTCTAGTTCGAGATTAACGAGTACCGTAAACCACGATGGTTTTACCGTGAGCAGAGATTAGGTTCTGCTCTTCTAGCATCTTCAAGATACGACCTACTGTCTCACGAGAACAGCCAACAATTTGACCGATTTCTTGACGAGTGATCTTGATTTGCATGCCGTCTGGGTGAGTCATTGCGTCTGGTTGTTTTGCAAGGTTCAGAAGCGTCTGAGCGATACGACCAGTTACGTCTAGGAACGCCAGGTCACCCACTTTTTGGCTAGTTACTTGAAGACGACGAGCCATCTGCGCAGAAAGACGCATTAGGATGTCTGGGTTTACTTGGATAAGCTGACGGAACTTCTTGAAAGAAATTTCAGCAACTTCACAAGGAGATTTAGCACGAACCCAAGCTGTGCGCTCTTGGTCTTCCTCGAATAGACCAAGTTCACCAATAAAGTCTCCTTGGTTTAGGTAAGAAAGGATCATCTCCTTACCTTCTTCGTCTTTGATAAGAACCGCAACAGAACCTTTAACGATGTAGTACAAAGTTTCTGCCTTTTCGCCCGCGTGAATTAGCGTGCTCTTTGAAGGGTACTTATGAATATGACAGTGTGAAAGAAACCACTCTAATGTTGGGTCGGTTTGAGGTTTACCTAGAACCATAATATCTCACTTCCTCTGCAGGGTACGCTTGCGCTATCCATATTTTAGCTAAGCCTGAATTAGGCCTACTAGAATAAGAGCACTTTTTATATGCTGCAAGCTCTCTTGTGTTTCGGTAAGAAATAGTATCCTTTTTCGAAAACGATTTCTTGATTTTAATCGTGCCATGATTGAGATTTTGTAAGCAAAACTGTGCACATGATCACGGTATGAAAAGTAAACATCTTCGCTGGCAGGTTTTTAGCCAATTTTCCCTGTTTCGATGAGCTGTTGTAGGATAGGCCGAACTATGAGCTCCATTGCAAAGCTCATCTTACCGCCGGGTACGACAATCGTGTTGTGGCGTGACATGAATGAGCCATCAATCATGGCCAGCAGATATGGGAAGTCGACATTCTTGATACCGCGTAGGCGAATCACCACAAAACTCTCATCCAAACTAGGGATGCCTTTTGCATTAAGTGGGTTGGAAGTATCAACGGTCGGTACGCGCTGGAAGTTGATGTGAGTACGAGAAAACTGCGGAGTGATATAGTTGAGGTAATCGTCCATGGATCGCACGATTGAGTCCATTACCGCTTCACGCGAATGGCCGCGATCGCGAGTGTCACGTACGAATTTTTGGATCCACTCTAAGTTCACAATCGGCACCATGCCAATTAAGAAATCCACATGTTGAGCAACATTAACATCGCCATCGACCACGCCACCATGTAACCCTTCATAAAACAGAACGTCGCTGTTTTCGGGTAAGTCTTGCCACGGTGTAAACGTGCCTGGCATTTGATTGTAGGGAACCGCTTCGTCAAACGTGTGCAGATAACGGCGCACGCTGCCAGTGCCGTCATGCCCGAACTTACGGAAAAACTCTTCTAATCCCGGGAAGTCATTAGCTTGTGGGCCAAAGTAGCTAATGTGTCGACCTTGCTCGCGGGCTTTGCGGATTTCGATGTCCATTTCTGGGCGAGTAAAGCGATGGAAGCTATCGCCTTCAACCCATGCGGGTTTAACGTTCATCATATTGAACATTTTACGGAAGGCTTCAGATGTAGTGGTCGTGCCGGCACCGGACGAACCAGTAACCGCAATAATTGGGTGTTTAGCTGACATGACAAACCTTGTCGAAAATTACTTACCTGTAATGTGCAGTAGAGTTACTACTGCACGGTCGATATCCCACTATAGCACGTAACAATACCTTGTCATCGAGTGGGATACGGTAAAATGTGAAGGGTCTAAAATTTTGTTTTATGCTGAATATCGACGGTTTCGTGTAGCTCAGAGAACACGATAACCGCTTCACCTTTTTCCAATTGAGCTTTAACTTGATCAATTTTGTCATGCAAAGAAACCTCGACGGTTCCGTAATCCGTTCCTTCGCGTAAGACGAATTCACGAATTAAGTTTTCCAATGTTTCCGGCGCAATGTCTTGCCATGGAATGATCATAAATACCTCTAACTTTTATGATGAGCGGCTAGTTTACTGCGTTCGTTGCTTGGATACAGCAGAAAGGTAATCTGCGGCGATACTTTCGTAATACGCGGGCAGCGCTTCCTCCAACCAAAACTTAGGTTTTAACGCCGTTCCTGTCAGGAAGCCAACATGGCCACCGTGCTCAAAGAGACGGTAATCAATATTATCTGGCAGAACAAACTTCGGTATCACATCATCGGTCATGAACGGATCGTCTTTGGCATGGATGATCAGTGTGGGTAGCGTGATTTGCTGTAGTTTACTTAAGCCAGAGCATTGGTCGTAATAATCTTGTGCGTCTTTAAAGCCATGCAATGGTGCGGTAATCAAATCATCGAATTCATACAGCCGTGTGACACGTTTGATTGAGTTGTAGGACAGCGCCAGCTCGCCATGCAGTAGATGATGCTTTTGTAACGCGTTACGTTTCAGTGAAGAAAGCAGATAACGGCGATACACTTTTGAAAAGCCTTGTTCTATACGGTTCGCACACGCCGCTAGGTCTAAAGGCGCTGAGATAATAGTCGCTGCATTCAAAATAGGGTGGTCTTTATATTGGGCTAAATAATTCGCCAACATGTTACCGCCAAGAGAAATACCAACCGCAACCTTGGGGTTATCAGGAAAGCGTTGCTCAAGGTGCTCTAAGAAGTGGCGGGCGTCAGTCACTTCACCAGAATGATAGGCGCGAGCTTTCTTGTTTGGCTTACCGCTACAACCGCGGAAATGCATCATCACCGACAGCCATCCAGATTGAGCAAATGCATTCATTAGCCCATTGGCATAAGGGCTATAGAAGCACCCCTCTAATCCATGAAATAAAACAAAAATCGGCTTTTTTTGTGCAGGCTCTTGGGTTGGGTCCTCGCTCCACGCGAGATCGAGAAAGTCGCCATCGGATGTATCGAGGGTTTGCCAAATCGGCGTAAACAACGCTTTTTTGCGAATAAAACGCGGCAAAAGCGTTTGGAGATGCGGGTTTTTGATCCCGGCGGCTGCGAAAAATTGTGTCATACCTAACTGCTCTTATGCGGTCCTTCGGTGTCCGTTGAAGAACTTATTAATATAATCCTTTATAAAGATTATAGGTATTCTACAGATTTATGGGCGTTTTGGTGGTTGAATGTTTGGCACCGGAATAGCAAAGGCTTGCTGCAAATGTTCCCCACCGAGTTGACGACAGTATCTCAACGTCAGTGGGTCATCATCATTTTTGAGTAGTGCAAGTGAGTTAATGCAGTCCACCAAATCCGCTTGTTGCTGCTTTTCTAGTTGCAGCTCAAACTGCAAGGTCTCACGATACAAAGCGTCATTGACTTGAGACTTAAGGTGGCGACGAAGGTCGCGAAAGGAGTGAAGTAAAGTTTCGCTCCTACCTAGACAGTCTTGCACCAAGGGCCAGTCTTTTTCTTGGAAAATGAGTTGCTGCTCATCGAGCCATCTGAGCAGCAGGAGTAGGTTCACGTTGCCGTGATAATTGTTCTGCAATGATAAACACGCTTCTTTCACTTCTCGCACACCATAAAACTGCAGACTGAACTGCCAAAGGTGTTCTAGGGTGAGTGTGTATTCAGCGTGTTGATTACTCATTGATTAAACTCTAGCTCCATCTGCTCCAGTTCTTCCTGAGCAGACATCCATTCCATTTCAATTTCTTCGAGCTCAGCTTTACTGGAAGCTTGAAGTGCCAGCACTTGGTTAAGTTTAGCTTTATTTTCGGCCGCATACAGTGAGTTGTCCGCCAATTGTTCTTCAGCTTCGGCCAGTGCAGCACCTAACTTATCCATTTTACTTTCTAGTTGTGTCAGCGTTTTGCGAATTGGCGCTGTCTGTTTTCGAAACTCTGCATCGCGACGTTTTTGCTCTTTCTTCGCAGCTGCGCTGTTGGCCGTATCTTTGCTTGGCTGCGCAGCCTGCGCTTCTTTGCGTTCCGCTCTTTGTTGTTCGGTTAACCATTTATAATAGTCATTTAAATCACCGTCGAACGGAGCAACTTGTCGATCATGCACTAAATACAAGTCATCGGTCGTAGCGCGCAGTAAATAGCGGTCGTGCGAAACAATCACCATCGCACCTTCGAATGTTTGCAGTGCCATCGTAAGTGCTTGGCGCATGTCCAAGTCTAAGTGGTTGGTCGGTTCATCAAGTAGCAACAGGTTTGGCTTTTGCCACACAATTAAAGCCAATACCAAACGGGCTTTTTCGCCACCAGAAAACGGCGCAACTTTTTCTAGTGCTTTGTCACCTTGGAAGCCAAAGCTACCTAGGTAATCACGTAGCTGCTGTTCGGTTTGATCGGGTGCGATTTGCATCATGTGTTGCAGCGGCGTTTCTTCAGGATGAAGCGTTTCTAACTGGTGCTGAGCGAAGTAACCAATTTTCACGCCTTGTGAGTAAGTTAGGTCACCACCTTGCGCGTTAAGTTCACCAGAGAGCAGCTTGATTAAGGTCGATTTACCCGCACCATTACGGCCGAGTAGACCAATACGACTGCCAGGAACCAAGTTTAAGCGGATCTTCTCTAAGATGAGGTTGTCACCGTAACCTGCAGATACTTCATCCATCATCATGATTGGGTTTGGCAGCGCAGCTGGCTCACGGAATTGAAAGCTAAATGGGTTATCGAATTGAGCTGGCAGTACTTTTTCCATGCGCTCCAAAGCTTTGATACGGCTTTGGGCTTGGCGTGCTTTTGATGCTTTGTAACGGAAGCGGTCGATGTAGCTTTGCATGTGCGACATCTGCTTCTGTTGCTTTTCAAACATCGCTTGTTGCAACACCATCTTTTGTGCGCGTTGGTTTTCGAATGACGAGTAGTTACCCGTGTATTCGTTCAGCTGCTGATTCTCGATGTGAATGATGCGACCAACAATTGGATCAAGGAAGTCTCGGTCGTGCGAGATCAGAATCAGCGTGCCAGGGTAGTTTTGTAGCCAACGCTCTAACCACATTACCGCGTCCAAATCCAAGTGGTTGGTTGGTTCGTCGAGTAGCAGTAGATCAGAACGACACAATAGCGCTTGAGCCAAGTTAAGACGCATACGCCAACCACCCGAGAATTGGGTCAAACTCCAACTCATTTGCTCTTGGCTGAACCCTAAACCATCGAGCAGTTCTGCCGCGCGAGCGCGAATGCTGTAACCACCAATGGTTTCAATTTTACCGTGTATCTCGGCAACTAGGGTTCCGTTGTCTTGTGTTTCTGCTTCAGCTAACTGCTTTTCGAGAGCGCGGTACTCGCGATCACCATCAATGACGTATTCCAGTGCAGTGCGCTCTAGCGCAGGCGTTTCCTGTGCGACCCAGGCCAACTCCCAGTGTTGAGGTTGGCTAAATGAGCCAGCATCAATTGACAGTTCATCTTTCAGTAGGGCAAACAGCGTTGATTTACCGCAGCCGTTTTTGCCCACAAGACCGACTTTATCGCCAGGGTGAATAGTCGCAGAAGCTTGGTCTAAAAGAGGTTTACCGCCACGCAGTAACTGAATATCAGAGAAGGTAATCATAAAGTTTTCATTCACTTTGCGCAGTGCGCGTTGCTTGGTTACATAGCGAAGTGGTTTCAATCGTTTTTAAAGCCACTTGGGTATATATCTAGCGGTGAATAGTAGGGGTATTGGCCGGAAAAGTCGATTGATTCGCTTTAATTGCATTATGCTGTACAAAAAAGTATAACAATTTGATAACGGATAAAAATAACCACAAGGACGACCATTTGGCTGTTGCACCGTCTATTCTCCCAAAAGTTCTGGTCATTTATGCTCATCCAGAGCCACATAACTCGATTGCCAATCAAGTGATGATAAAAAAAGCTCAGTCGCTTGATCACGTCACTGTGCACGATCTTTACGGTGTTTACCCTGATTTCTTTATTGATGTGAATTACGAACATGAGTTGTTGCTCGCTCACGATGTGATTGTATTTCACCACCCACTTTATATGTATTCATGTCCAGCCCTATTAAAAGAGTGGCTAGACCGAGTGTTAGGTAAAGGCTTTGCGTTTGGCGGAGGTGCGGCGCTAGAAGGAAAATACTGGCGCAGTGTCATTACAACAGGTGGTAAAGAAGAAGCCTTCAGCGCGAAGGGGTACAACAAATACCCACTTGAGCAAATCTTGCAACCGTTTGAACTGACGGCAGCCCTATGCCAAATGCACTGGATTGAACCTCTGGTGTTGTATTGGTCAAGAAATGTTTCGGATATTGAACGCTACGAACATGCTGAGTTATACCGTGGATGGCTGAGTAACCCACTTGAAAACTGGCAAGCGGCAGATCGAGGAGGTCAGTATGGCGATCACCAGTGAGTTTCTTCAAAGCAGTGTGGTCTTTCTTTCGGCTGCGGTTATTGCGGTGCCGATTGCTCAGCGCCTTGGGCTTGGCTCGGTTTTAGGTTATTTACTCGCTGGTGTGTTGATTGGCCCATGGGGGCTTGGCTTAATTAGCGACGTTGATGCCATTTTGCATTTTGCCGAGCTTGGGGTTGTGTTGTTACTGTTTTTGATAGGGCTGGAATTAAACCCTAAAAAATTGTGGCAGATGCGAGGGCCGATTTTAGGTTTAGGCGGTGCGCAGGTTGTGGTCACGACCGCCGTGATTGGTAGTGTCGTCAGTATGTTTGGCGTAAGCATGCAAGTGAGTTTAGTGATCGGGATGGGGTTGGCGCTGTCCTCGACGGCGATTGCGCTTAAAGTCATTGAAGAGCAAGGGCTTAATGGTACCGAAACGGGGCAATCTGGTTTTGCGGTGCTGCTCTTTCAAGATATTGCAGTGATCCCGATGCTGGCGATGTTGCCCTTGCTAGCAGGCGGGCATAGTGGTGGAAGTTGGTTGGATGTCTTCACTATTTTAGGCAGTGTGGTAGCACTGTTGATTGGAGGTCACTTTTTACTACGTCCGCTATTTCGTTTTGTCGTGATGAGCGGCGTTCGTGAGCTCTTTACCGTTGCTGCACTTTTAGTCGTGCTTGGCATTTCGGTCGTGATGCAAAAGCTTGGCCTTTCGATGGCATTGGGGACTTTTTTAGCAGGCGTTTTGCTGGCAGAGAGTGAGTATCGCCATGAGCTGGAAATCGCTATCGAGCCATTTAAAGGTCTGTTGTTGGGGTTATTCTTTATTGCGGTGGGCATGGCGGTAAACTTGGGGTTATTGGCATTACACCCTTTAGAGATTCTCGGTGCGGTGGTGGCTTTGGTCGTGGTTAAGGGTTTGGTTTTGTATGCATTGGCGAGAGCTGCCCGTGTCGGAGCCAAAGCGAGAAGCCGTATGGCTGCAATTTTGAGCCAAGGCGGTGAGTTTGCCTTTGTCATATTTACCGCGGCGAGCCAAGAGGGCATTTTGTCCAAAGAGCAAGTGGCGTTTCTGTTGGTGGTGGTCAGTCTATCCATGGTGACGACTCCTCTTTTGCTGATGGGACAAAAGAAGTGGTTTGCTCATACCCTGAATCAAGAAGAAGAGGGCATGACCACGAAAGTCGTGGATCGCCGACCACGCGTTATCATTGCAGGCTTTGGACGTTTCGGTCAGATCGTCGGACGTTTAATGTATGCCAATAAAATCAAAGTGACAGTATTAGAAAGTGATGCCAGCCAAATCCACCTATTACGTAAGTATGGTTACAAAGTGTTTTATGGCGATGCTACACAAATTGACCTATTGAGGGCTGCTGGCGCTGATAAAGCGGAAGCATTGATTATTTGTACTGATTCACCTGATGAGGTGATGGCCATCGTGGACATTTGTCGCGTGCACTTCCCGAAACTTAAGTTGTTAGCCCGAGCAAGAAGCCGTGTCGAGGCTTACCAGTTAATGAGTCATGGTGTAGAGAATTACTCTCGTGAAACATTTTTAGGGGCGCTAGATCTCGGTCGCCAAGCGCTCGTAGAACTGGGTATGCATCCTTATCAAGCAAAGCGGGCAGAAGCACATTTTCGCAAGTTAGATAATGCTATGCTTAAGGACTTATTGCCTCAACACAATGAAGATAAGAAATTAGCTCAAAGAGCGAAAGAGGCCCGCAAAGAGCTAGAAGAAATATTTGGTCGTGAAATGGAGAGCGACCATCAGTCACCTAATCATTGGAAGTAGTACTTGAGCCAAGACTCAAGCTAAGGAAATAGCGTGAAAATCAAGAAACGTTTTATTGCCGGCGCTAGCTGCCCAAATTGCAGCCAGCAAGATACCCTGCGCTGGTGGATTGAAAATAACATCGAGTTAGTTGAGTGTGTCGAGTGTGAGTTTACAGAGCAGCGCAAACCACAATCTGTAGAGAAAAATAAACACTCAGATCAGGAAATGATCGGAATTTTTAAGCCGGAGTAATTGAACTTCGATAATTGATCCCCATAATACACCCAGATATCTCAGTACTTAACCCCATTCTGGTTAAGTCAATTAATCTCCCTGGAGTTAGTATGAAAATTGAAAAGAACGTTGTTGCAAGCCTTGCATACAAAGTAATGATGGAAGACGGTGTCGTTGTTGATCAATCAACAGCAGAAGCACCTCTAGATTACCTTCACGGTCACAACAACCTAATCACAGGTCTTGAAAAAGAACTTGAAGGTAAAGTGGCTGGCGACAAGTTCTCAGTAACGGTAGCTCCTGAAGAAGCTTACGGTGAGCACAACGATGCGCTAGTACAGCGCGTTCCTGCGGACGTATTCCAAGGCGTTGAGCAAATCGAAGTTGGCATGCGCTTTCTAGCTGACACTGACCAAGGTCCAATCCCTATTGAAGTAACAGAAGTTGACGGCAACGAAGTGGTTGTTGACGGTAACCATATGTTAGCTGGTCAAACACTAACTTTCGAAGTAGAAGTTATGTCTACACGTGAAGCAACAGCAGAAGAGATCGAACACGGTCACATCCACCAAGGTGGTGGCTGTTGTGGTGGTCACGATCATGACCACGATCACGAAGAAGAAGGCGGCTGCTGTGGCGGCGGTAGCTGTGGTTCTCACTAATCATAAGCGCCTTCACTAGATAATCTTATCTAGCAAAGCTTTGAAAAGCGCAAGTTGAGTTTTCAACTTGCGCTTTTTGTTTATCTAAGGTGTAGTGCCAACCATACAAGGAATAACAGTTGGACAAAGTGATGACGAAACCTTTCTCGATTGCCATTCATGGTGGTGCGGGCACCATCTTGCGTGAACAGATGAGCGATGAGCTGCAACAATCCATCTTGGCGGATTTAGAAGCTGCGGTAAAAGCGGGACATCAAATTCTAGAAACGGGCGGTGAAGCCTTAGATGCCGTCGTAGCGGCAGTGAAAGTATTGGAAGACTCTCCTAACTTTAATGCGGGTAAAGGCTCAGTGCTGACCAACAACGAAATGGTTGAAATGGACGCTTCTGTGATGGATGGGCGAAACCTTGCAGCAGGCGCGGTCGCTGGGGTTCGTCATATCAGAAACCCAATTGAGCTCGCTCGTGACGTGATGCGAAACAGCAATCATGTGCTGTTGGTGGGTGAGGGCGCAGAGAAGTTTGCTTTTGAGCAAGGCCATGAGTATACCGAGCAAGATTACTTCTTTACTGATCGCCGTTATGAGCAGTTGCTGTCTATGCGTGAGAAAGGACTGTTTGCTTTGTCGGAATCTCGTTACCCAGATGACCGTAAGCACGGTACCGTTGGTGCGGTGGCATTGGACCAACAAGGCAACTTAGCCGCTGCCACCAGTACGGGTGGCGTGACGAATAAGAAATACAACCGAGTCGGAGATTCGGCTCTTATTGGTTGTGGTACGGTGGCCGAAAATGGCGTCGTGGCAGTTTCCACTACGGGTGTCGGCGAGTTCTTTATTCGTAAACGTGTTGCGGAAGACGTTGCAGCACGTATGCGTTACTTACAAGAAGATATTCATACGGCTTGTGAACACATTATCCAAGGTGATCTCAAACAGATGGGCGGAGAGGGCGGTTTGATTGCCATTGATGCTAAAGGTGAGATGCACTTTGCGATGAACAGTTCTGGCATGTACCGAGCAGGCATTAATACGCAAGGCGAGCTGAGCGTTAAAATCTACGCCGACGAATAGCTTCCTCTTGAGTACCTTCTTAAGTAATTAATACAACAAAGCCCAGAACATGTTCTGGGCTTTATGCTATTTGAGCCTGCATTTTAATAATGCGGTGGTGGGGTTTCTTCTGACGGATCGGCTAAATTCGACGAGTCCATATTTTTTACTTTACCTACCACATATTTCATCTGATCGAGCATCTTGGTAATTTGCAGTTGTTGCTGCGATAAAGCGCCGTTCAGATCTTCAATAGTCTGCTCTTGGAACGCAAGCTGACATTCTAAGTCATTAATGCGTGCTTCCAATTGCTGAATGATTTTTTCTGTCATGATCCGTTCTCTAACTGCCAAGCTTGGGCAATACCTGCTGAAGTAGCAGTAATTACGCGTTGTTTTGAATCAAAGGCTGCATCATACACGACCGCACGGGGAGGGCGAGTGTCTTTTTTGGGCTCCACTTCAAATCCACTCATTCGTTTTCCGGTTTGAGTATCCCATATCGACACACGGCCAGAAGGGCTTCCTGTGACTAGTTGAGTCCCGTCGTCAGAAAATCGTGCGGTAGAGAAAATTAATTGGCGTGACCAACTGCTCAACTGTGTGACTTCTTGTCCAGTTTTTAAATTCCAAACAATCGCTTGGTTTCCGCCATCAGATGTCATTGCTAATTTTCCATCTCTTTGCAGGGCCACGCGAACAATTCGTTGTTCATGTTCGAAGGTTCGTAGTACTTGTCCGGTTTCGGTATCCCACAGATACGCTTTATAGTCATTACCTCCGGTTAGGGCGAAGCGCCCATTAGGAGAAATGGCCACGGAATTGACTTTTTCACGATGCGCAAGGAACTCCATGCGACGCCCGGTGACTAAGTTGACATAAATTGCTTTACCGTTGGATAACCCAAGCAGAACTTGTTCACCATTACTGGTGATATCAACGTCGCGAATCAGCGCGTCATCGATAGACCAAAGGCCTTCGGATTGCGTCCAGCCTAGGTCCCAAACTGCGAAGTTCATTTGGCTTGCTGTAATTGCGTAGCGACCATTGTCAGATATGCGGATATGGGAAACCACATTGGCATCGGCATCGAGTTCACCCAGATTGGCTAGTTGTTCATTTTGCTCTAGGTCCCACAACATCAAATGACGTTGTTGAGAATAGAGCAGAGCAAACCGTCCATCTCTGCTAAGTGCGAAGCTCGTCGCACCTTGAGGTTCTATCGGCCAACGCTGCACTTCACGCTCGGCGAAAAAGCAACCATTTAACGTGGTGATGACAATTAAATATAGGAATAAATGAAAAATTCTTTGCATCACATCTAATAATCCGGTTTGTGTCTTAAGACATATAGCTAGTATATTGGTATAACGATTGTCTTCACTAGTCTCATAGAAGATTTGTGCACAACAACCAATGGCAGAGCCATTATTGGGAGAATTTAATGAAATCAGTTTTAAAAGTGTCGCTACTTGCTGCAACAGTTATGCTAGCGGTAGGTTGTCAGAAAGAAGAAACTAAAACAGAAACCGCACCTCAAGCAGAACAAGTTCAAGCAGAAACCGGTAAAGCGGTTCACTTTAAAACCGACGACGACAAAGCGGCATACGCAATCGGTGTTTCATTTGCTAACTACCTAAGCACAAGCATCGACAAGCCAAGCGAAATCGGCATTAATCTTAACAAAGATTTGGTACTAAAAGGTATCGAAGACGTCTTCAAAGGCAATGCTGAATTGAATGAAGAAGAAACACGTGCAGCACTAGAATCTCTAGACAAGCGTGTTGCAGAAAAGATGCAAGCACAAGCGGCTGAGAAAGCAGCTGAAGCGAAAAAAGCTGGCGATGATTTCCGTGCTGAGTTTGAGAAGCAAGAAGGCGTAGTGAAGACAGATACAGGTCTTCTATACCAAGTAATGACACCAGCTGAAGGTGAGAAGCCAAAAGACACTGATACGGTTCAAGTACACTACAAAGGTACTCTGATCGACGGTACTCAGTTCGACAGCTCATACGATCGTGGTGAACCTGCAACGTTCCCACTTAACCGTGTAATCCCAGGTTGGACAGAGGGTGTTCAGCTAATGCCTGTGGGTTCTAAATTCAAATTCGTTATCCCGCCAGAGCTAGCATACGGTGACCAAGACACACCAAGCATTCCTGCTAACTCAACGCTAGTATTTGAAGTTGAGCTGCTAAAAGTTGAGAACGACAACGCAGAGCAATAACAATAAGCTGCGATAAGTTATTGAAAAAGGTCCGTTTAACGGGCCTTTTTTGTTCTAGGTCACTAGTTGGTGAGTTTGCTAGGTTGCTTTTCAAATTTTCTGATAAACTTACACCAATTTGTTGATTTTTCGCTCGAAGGCTTATGACAACTACAGAAACAATAAACGCGGAGATGTTGCTCGAAATGGAATCCGTTAACGTGATGCCGTTTACCGAGCACGACAAAATCATTTTAAGATCTTATGAGGCGGTCGTGGATGGTATCGCCAGCCTGATAGGTCCATTTTGTGAAATCGTTCTTCACTCTCTAGAAGACTTAAATACCTCTGCAATTAAAATCGCTAACGGTGAAAACACGGGGCGCCAAGTCGGCTCACCAATCACTGATTTAGCGCTTAAGATGCTAAAAGACATCGAAGGCTCGGAGCGCAACTTCTCACGTTCGTACTTTACCCGTGCAAAAGGTGGCGTGTTGATGAAGTCGATTACTGTCGCTATTCGTAATGGCGAAAATCGCGTGATTGGTTTGTTGTGTATCAACGTCAACTTGGATGCGCCTTTCTCGCAAGTCCTTCAGTCTTTCATGCCGACGCAAGAAGCGAAAGAAGCGGCTTCCTCGGTCAACTTTGCTAGTGACGTAGAAGAGCTGGTGGACCAAACTGTTGAACGCACCATCGAAGAGATCAATGCGGATAAATCCGTGTCTAACAACACCAAAAATCGCCAGATCGTGATGGAGTTGTACGACAAAGGTATCTTCGATATTAAAGATGCCATCAACCGTGTCGCGGATCGCCTTAATATTTCAAAACACACCGTTTACTTGTACATTCGTCAACGTAAAACCGAGGATGATGAAAGGTGAGCAAACTGACTTACACGTTAGTGGTGAATGGTCCCGTTTATGGCAGCCAGTCAGCGCGCAGTGCTTATCAGTTCGCCAAAGCGGTGATAGAGCAAGGCCATCAGCTAGTGAGCGTCTTCTTTTATCAAGATGGTGTGACTAATGGTACTGCTTTGAGTGTGCCAGCTAACGATGAATTTGATCTCAATAAGGCGTGGCAGTCTTTGGCTAAAGAGCATGGTGTTCGCCTAGAAACTTGTGTCGCGGCCGCTTTGCGTCGCGGGATTGTAAGTGAAGAAGAAGCGAATCAACATGGTTTGGTTCAGAACAATCTAGCCGATGGTTTTGAACAAGCAGGCTTAGGTAGCCTAGCTGAAGCGATGTTAACCCAAGACAGAGTGGTACAGTTTTGAGTCAGTTAACTTATCTATTTCGTAGTGCGCCACATGGCAGTGCAGCTGGTCGTGAAGGTGTGGATGCACTGTTAGCCGCGTCGGCTTACTGTGAAGATATCAGCGTCATTTTCGTGGGTGACGGGGTATACCAGCTTCTACTCGGACAAAACCCCAACAATATTTTGAGTAAAGATTACGCGCCGATGTTAAAGCTTTTCGATTTATACGACATCGAACAAGTCTTTGTGTGTTCAGAGTCGTTAACCCAGCGAGGTTTGGCGCAAGCGGATTTAGTCATTGAAGCCCAAGCGTTAAGCTCAGAACAGCTCAAAGATAAGTTACAACACGCTGGCAAGCTACTGTCTTTTTGAGGAAGGTATGTTACACATCATAAAAACAGTCTCTGCTCTAGAAGACGCCATGCCCTTATGCAGTGAACAGGATGACATCTTACTTATAGAAGATGCAGTGTACGCTGCTAACTCGCAACATAAAGCATTTTCCCATCTAAAAAACCGCAGCGTATTTGTGTTAGAGAGCGATGCGCAAGCTCGCGGTATTGCAAATCGTATCAGTCCATCGCTGACGATTGTGAATTACTCAGGCTTCGTTGAACTAACAGCAAAACAGGATAAATCCCTAACTTGGGATTGAACAAGATTTGCTGTCGACAAAGCTTTACGGATGAATTGTTCTAATTGAACAAAAAAGATCCGTATATTTCTTGACACACCTCTCACTGCTGCATAGAATTTTGCGTCCCTAACTGCATTGGCAGTTGGGGATAGATTTTTCACAAAGCTTACTTTCAAGTAAATCAGGAGCTAGTTAATGGCAACTATTAACCAGTTGGTACGTAAGCCACGTGCAAAGCAAGTTGTTAAAAGCAACGTGCCTGCACTAGAAGCGTGCCCACAAAAACGTGGTGTATGTACTCGTGTTTACACTACTACACCTAAAAAACCTAACTCAGCACTTCGTAAAGTTTGTCGTGTACGTCTGACAAACGGCTTCGAAGTTACATCGTACATCGGCGGTGAAGGTCACAACCTTCAAGAGCACTCAGTTGTTCTAATCCGTGGTGGTCGTGTTAAAGACCTTCCAGGTGTGCGTTACCACACTGTTCGCGGCGCACTAGACTGTGCTGGCGTAAATGACCGTAAACAAGGTCGTTCTAAGTACGGTGTGAAGCGTCCTAAGTCTTAATGGATTCCGTTAAGTAAGGCCAAACACTAAATTATTTTTAATTTTTTGAAAAAACTGAAAAGTTTTGGATAAAACCTGAAGAAGACAACGGAGATAAATCCATGCCACGTCGTCGCGTCATTGGTCAGCGTAAGATCCTTCCAGATCCAAAATTCAAATCTGAATTGCTGGCAAAATTCGTTAACATCCTAATGGTTGACGGTAAAAAATCTACTGCAGAGAAAATCGTTTACACTGCACTAGATGCTATGGCTGAAAAGTCTGGTAAAGACCACTTAGCTATTTTTGAAGAAGCTCTTGAAAACGTTCGCCCAGCGGTAGAGGTTAAATCTCGCCGTGTTGGTGGTTCAACTTACCAAGTACCTGTAGAAGTACGTCCGGTTCGCCGTAACGCACTTGCTATGCGTTGGTTGGTTGAAGCTGCGCGCAAGCGTGGTGAAAAATCTATGGCTCAACGCCTAGCTGCTGAAATGCTAGACGCGTCTGAGAACAAAGGTACTGCGGTTAAGAAACGTGAAGACGTTCACCGCATGGCTGACGCAAACAAAGCGTTCGCTCATTACCGTTGGTAATACCTTCTGTGCTGCGAGGTTCTCTCGCAGCACTTTTCTATACTCTAAGGTACACCTTAGTAAGAGGATACAATCGTGGCTCGTAAAACTCCTATTGAGCTATACCGTAATATCGGTATCTGTGCTCACGTAGATGCAGGAAAAACAACCACAACTGAGCGTATTCTGTTCTACACTGGCCTTTCTCACAAAATCGGCGAAGTTCACGATGGTGCAGCAACCATGGACTGGATGGAGCAGGAGCAGGAGCGTGGTATCACTATCACATCCGCTGCGACTACTACATTCTGGCGTGGTATGGAAGCACAGTTCCCTGAGCATCGCGTAAACATCATTGATACCCCTGGACACGTTGACTTTACTATCGAAGTAGAGCGTTCTCTTCGTGTACTTGATGGTGCTGTGGTTGTGTTCTGTGGCTCATCTGGTGTTGAACCTCAGTCTGAAACTGTATGGCGTCAAGCAGACAAATACCACGTTCCACGTTTGGTATTTGTAAACAAGATGGACCGTGCGGGCGCAGACTTCCTACGCGTTGTGAACCAAATTAAGAATCGTCTTGGTGCGACTCCTGTTCCAATCCAGCTGAACGTTGGTGCGGAAGATGAGTTCAGAGGTGTCATCGACCTTATCAAGATGAAAATGATCAACTGGAATGATGCCGATCAAGGCACTTCGTTTACTTACGAAGACATCCCAGCTGACATGATTGAACTTGCTGAAGAGTGGCGCAACCACATGGTTGAATCCGCTGCTGAAGCTAGCGAAGAGCTGATGGACAAGTACCTTGAAGAAGGTGAATTGACTGAAGCTGAGCTCAAACAAGCTTTACGTACTCGCACACTAAATAACGAAATCGTACTGGCTACTTGTGGTAGTGCGTTTAAGAACAAAGGTGTTCAAGCGGTACTGGATGCAGTAGTTGAGTTCTTGCCATCGCCAGTTGACGTACCTGCAATTAAAGGTGTCGACGAAAGAGAAAATGAAGTTGAGCGTCATGCTGACGACAACGAACCTTTCTCTGCGCTAGCGTTTAAGATTGCGACTGACCCATTCGTGGGCACGTTAACTTTCATGCGTGTTTACTCCGGTGTTGTAAACTCGGGTGACGCTGTTTACAACTCAGTAAAAGAGAAGAAAGAGCGTTTCGGTCGTATCGTTCAGATGCATGCGAATAAGCGTGAAGAAGTGAAAGAAGTTCGCGCTGGTGATATTGCAGCTGCTATCGGTCTGAAAGACGTAACAACAGGTGACACACTGTGTGATCAGAACCACAAAGTGATTCTAGAACGCATGGAGTTCCCTGAACCAGTTATTCAGATTGCTGTAGAGCCTCGTTCTAAGGCAGACCAAGAGAAAATGGCTATCGCGCTAGGTAAACTAGCAGCGGAAGATCCATCATTCCGCGTGGAAACGGACGACGAATCAGGTCAGACTCTGATCTCAGGTATGGGTGAACTTCACCTAGACATTATCGTTGATCGTATGAAGCGTGAATTCAGCGTTGATTGTAACGTTGGTAAACCTCAGGTTGCTTATCGTGAAACCATTCGTGGTAAAGCGGAAGTTGAAGGTAAGTTTGTTCGTCAATCAGGTGGTCGTGGTCAATACGGTCATGTTTGGGTCAAACTTGAGCCTTCTGAGCCTGGTGAAGGTTTCGTATTCGTAGACGAAATCGTGGGCGGTGTGATTCCTAAGGAATACATCAGTTCGGTATCGAAAGGTATCGAAGAGCAAATGAATAGTGGTGTTCTAGCGGGTTACCCTGTACTAGATATTAAAGCTACACTATTTGATGGTTCTTACCACGATGTAGACTCAAGCGAGATGGCGTTTAAGATCGCTGGCTCGATGGCATTCAAGAAAGGTGCACTAGAAGCACAACCTGTGATTCTAGAACCTATGATGAATGTCGAAGTAACCACTCCGGAAGACTGGATGGGTGACGTTGTTGGTGACCTAAACCGTCGTCGCGGTATCATTGAAGGCATGGACGAAGGTGTGGCTGGTCTTAAGATCATCCGTGCTCAAGTACCACTATCCGAAATGTTCGGTTACGCAACTGATCTACGTTCTGCAACTCAAGGCCGTGCGTCTTACTCTATGGAGTTTCACGAGTACGCTGAAGTGCCGAAAAACTTCGCAGATAAAATTATTGCAGAGCGTGGTTACTAATTGACGATTGAACTGCAAAAAGTTTACGACTTTTTGCGAGATCAGGGCGTCCAAATATTGCGCTAACGGGCGTTGGCGCATAAAATAACAATTTCTGGCGCGTCGTCGATCAATAATGATCACGACGAATCATAACTAGGAAGGAACACGATCGTGTCTAAAGAAAAATTTGAACGTACGAAACCGCACGTTAACGTTGGTACTATCGGCCACGTTGACCACGGTAAAACAACTCTAACTGCAGCTATCTGTACTACTCTTGCTAAAGTTTACGGCGGTGT
>Ga0213832_1000125_pt1 | contig 122660 bp, 109 predicted proteins | sample SWATP13_FD_161660 | JGI IMG/M metagenome (GOLD analysis project Ga0213832, IMG submission 161660) | Coastal seawater microbial communities from Marineland, Florida, United States - SWA TP1 #3 | ecosystem: Environmental > Aquatic > Marine > Coastal | place: USA: Florida | collected 2016-08-06 | reverse complement strand
ATTTCCATGCCGAACTCAGAAGTGAAACGAAATAGCGCCGATGGTAGTGTGGGGCTTCCCCATGTGAGAGTAGGACATCGCCAGGCTTTAGTTTTATTTTCACTTTTTCGAAAAGTGAAGACAAAAGCGGACACTTGCTTATCAAAGCGAGTGATGCCACTGCGGAGTGGTAGTTCAGTTGGTTAGAATACCGGCCTGTCACGCCGGGGGTCGCGGGTTCGAGTCCCGTCCACTCCGCCACTTATATTAAGCCTCAGTCGAAAGACTGAGGCTTTTTTCGTTTTGGTTCCCCGACTTACCTTAAATCCACTTTCATATTGAAACCTTGCATCGAGAGGCAGGCTTCCCTCTGGCTATGCTTTCTAAGCCCTGTTATGAGTGAAGTGGAACGCAGTTTTGTGTGGTTTCTGCAGTCTCGAGCGCTAGTTTTGAGCCTCTTCATTCACCAAAGCTCCTTTTATTCGATATTAGAAAATCTAGTTATGTGACAGAGTTTAATTGTTTGAAGTGTCGCTTGTTTCTAATTTGAAAACAGGACGACTTTGAATACAAGTTTAGTCTCACTGAGATCAAGAGGGAGGGGGGCTACATTTCTGTTAAGGCTTTGATCTACCTGAATGCTAGCTCAGTTTTATCTTGGTGAGGTTGCTAACCTGTTTGGGTTCTGAACGCAATTACCCTAAATGCCTCTTTCTCATAAAAATACAAACTCGCTCATTGCTAAGTATTGTGGAAGTTTAGCTTTGATATTTGCGAGGAGCCTATATTGCCAAGGGAAGAGAAGGATACAGATGAAAATGGGTAAATTAAAAGGCTCGTCTATGAATACTATCTATCGGCAATAGTTAGTATCTATGAAAATGTAGCGTAGCGATTCTTAGTATATTTGAAGGTATATCAAAGAATAAGGAGCATTCGTCCTTGAAGGGGAGTCTGAAAATTAGTTATGAAAAAAGCAGCTAGGTAGCTGCTTTTTATTTATTAAGTTACGTGTCTTTAAGAGTCCACTGGCTCCGTATGTTCCGGAGTGGTTATTGCTTGGTTGTTCTCTTCCATCTTCTTCTCTTCTGCTTTTGCTTTTTCAATCATTGGAGTGATTGTTGAGCCTTGAATGAGGATAGAGAAAACAACGACGGAGTAGGTCATTACAAGAATAATCTCTTTTACATCGATTAACTTATCTTGAATCACCCAAATACCAGATGGAATAGAAAGTGCCATCGCTAGTGCTAGGCCTCCGCGTAAACCGCCCCACGTCAAAATACGCACTGACCATGGATTATATTTTCTGTAACGTTTAAAGCCTATGTAAGAAAGAAATACACTTAGATAGCGAGCTGCTAGTACAAGAGGGACTGAAATAGCCATCATGATCCAGTCTTCTTTGTGGAATTCAAATAGCAGCATCGACATGCCGATCAGTAGGAATAACACGCCATTCAAGAACTCATCAACAAGCTCCCAAAAATGGTCAAGGTGATCTTCACTCTCTTTTGAAAAGCCAATAAAGCGTGTCCAGTTGCCAATCATAATACCGGATACAACCATCGCGAGTGGGCCTGATACATGGATGTATTCAGCAAATGCGTAACCTGCTGTTGGGACACCAATGGTAAGTAACAATTCCATTGAGTGATCATCGGTGGCACTGATCAAGTAGTGAAATAGCAAACCGAGGACGAAACCATATGTGATACCACCGATAGCTTCTTGGATGAAGAGTAAGGTGACACTACCTACAGTTGGTGCCTCAGTGCCAAATGCAATCGTAAATAGAGTGACGAAGATAACCAAACCGAAGCCATCATTGAAGAGCGATTCTCCTTCAATCTGAGTGGAGATACGTTTAGGTGCATCTAGTTTTTTCACAATAGCCAATACAGCGATTGGGTCAGTTGGCGATATTAGAGCACCAAATAGTAAGCAGTAGACCAAATCAAATTGGATGCCAATTAACTGACAAAACCCATACAGCGCAAATCCAATAAAGAACGTAGAAAACAGTGTAGCTCCAAGGGCTAAAACAGTGATCTCCCACTTTTGATCTTTAAGGTTCGGGAGTTTGATGCCTAGTCCACCAGCAAATAGTAAGAAGCCAAGAATGCCTTTGAGCAAGAAATCTTCGAAGTTAATCCTTGTGACCGTCTCCGTCGCAATTTCGGTGAGATGGAACCAGTTGTTTTGACCCGCAATTAAGATTAGAAGTGAAAGCACCATTGAACCTGCGGTAATCGCAATGGTGGTTTGCATCTTTCCTATCTTGCTGTTTACAAAAGCAATTAGCATCGCAGCTGCGGATAGAAAACATAAAGTATGATAGACCGACATAGAGCTCTCTATTTGTAACATTTTATGAATGGAATTCTCGGCTGATGCTGCTTAAATAGCAAACATTTTTTCGTGATTATTTTGTAAGTTAAGAAGGAGATAAAATAATCATTAATTCCACGTTTAGACGTCTAGACTCCTGAAGTTTGTGTGATAGGATGGAAAGATAACTAAAGGAATGAGGCTGTACTGTGGGAAGTAACGTAAGACAACAGATTGAAGCTCAATTGAAGCAACGTATTCTTTTGATTGATGGTGGTATGGGAACCATGATTCAAGGGTACAAACTTGAAGAGCAAGACTATCGAGGAACGCGCTTTGCGGATTGGCATTGTGATCTAAAAGGTAACAACGACCTGTTGGTTCTAAGTCAGCCTCAACTTATCAAGGAAATTCACGCTGCATATTTAGAAGCGGGTGCAGATATTCTTGAGACCAACACTTTTAACGCAACAACCATTGCGATGGCTGACTACGAGATGGAAAGCCTAAGTGAAGAAATTAACTTTGCAGCTGCCAAGCTTGCACGTGAAGTTGCAGACGAATGGACCGCAAAAACACCCGATAAACCACGTTATGTCGCAGGGGTTTTAGGGCCGACAAACCGAACTTGTTCTATTTCTCCTGATGTAAATGATCCCGGATATCGAAATGTTTCTTTCGACGAGTTAGTTGAGGCTTACTCTGAATCGACTCGAGCGCTTATTAAAGGTGGTTCAGACCTTATTCTTATCGAGACCATCTTCGATACGCTTAACGCTAAGGCTTGTTCATTTGCTGTTGAAAGTGTGTTTGAAGAGATGGGTATTGAGTTACCTGTGATGATCTCGGGGACTATTACTGATGCTTCCGGTCGGACATTATCCGGTCAAACCACAGAAGCGTTTTACAACTCATTACGTCATGTTAAACCGATTTCGTTTGGTTTGAACTGTGCACTTGGTCCAGATGAGCTGCGTCCTTATGTTGAAGAGCTCTCTCGTATATCAGAATCTTTTGTTTCCGCTCACCCAAATGCTGGGCTTCCGAATGCATTCGGCGAATACGATTTGTCGCCAGAAGATATGGCTAAGCATGTTAAAGAGTGGGCTCAAAGTGGCTTTTTAAACTTGATTGGTGGGTGTTGTGGTACAACTCCTGAGCACATTCGCCAAATGGCACTCGCGGTTGAAAATATCGCCCCTCGTCAATTACCTGAACTTCCCGTTGCTTGTCGCTTGTCTGGCTTAGAGCCACTCGCGATTGATAAAGACTCTTTATTTATCAATGTCGGTGAGCGTACGAATGTAACCGGTTCTGCGCGTTTTAAGCGCTTGATTAAAGAAGAGCTGTACGATGAAGCGCTCGATGTGGCTCGTCAACAAGTTGAAAATGGCGCTCAAATTATCGATATCAACATGGATGAAGGCATGTTGGATGCACAAGCTTGTATGGTTCGCTTTTTAAACCTTTGTGCGTCAGAACCTGAAATCTCAAAAGTACCAATCATGGTTGACTCTTCCAAGTGGGAGGTTATTGAAGCCGGTCTTAAGTGCATCCAAGGCAAAGGCATTGTTAACTCGATCTCTCTCAAAGAAGGCAAAGAGAAATTTGTTGAACAAGCTAAGTTGATCCGCCGTTACGGTGCGGCTGTGATTGTGATGGCGTTTGATGAGATTGGGCAAGCAGATACACGTGAGCGCAAAGTAGAAATTTGTACCAACGCTTACCGAATTCTTGTTGATGAAGTGGGCTTTCCACCAGAAGACATCATTTTTGACCCAAACATTTTTGCCATTGCTACGGGGATCGAGGAGCATAATAACTACGCGGTGGATTTCATTGAAGCCGTTGGCGATATCAAACGTGATTTACCACATGCGATGATATCTGGTGGTGTTTCTAACGTCTCATTCTCTTTCCGTGGCAATAACTATGTACGTGAAGCGATTCACGCGGTGTTCCTCTACCACTGTTTTAAAAATGGTATGGATATGGGGATTGTGAATGCGGGTCAGTTAGAAATCTACGATAACGTGCCTGAAAAATTGCGTGAGGCTGTGGAAGATGTCGTTCTTAACCGTCGTGATGACGCCACTGAGAGATTGTTAGATATCGCGGCGGAATACGCAGGCAAAGGGGTAGGTAAAGAGGAGGATGCCTCTGCACTTGAGTGGAGAACCTGGCCTGTTGAAAAGCGTTTAGAACACGCGTTAGTGAAAGGAATAACCGAGTTTATCGTTGATGATACCGAAGAAGCTCGTGTCAATGCTTCAAAGCCATTAGAGGTGATAGAAGGCCCACTAATGGATGGGATGAACGTCGTCGGAGACTTGTTTGGTGAAGGTAAAATGTTCCTTCCTCAGGTCGTAAAATCTGCCCGAGTGATGAAGCAAGCAGTCGCGCATCTCGAGCCCTACATCAATGCAGAAAAGCAGGTGGGACAAACAAACGGTAAGATTTTGCTAGCGACGGTCAAAGGTGATGTACATGATATCGGGAAAAATATCGTTGGCGTTGTATTGCAGTGCAATAACTACGAAATTATCGATCTTGGTGTCATGGTTCCTTGCGAAAAGATCTTAAAAGTAGCGCAAGAAGAAAACGTCGATATTATTGGTTTATCAGGGTTGATCACGCCTTCATTAGACGAAATGGTGCATGTTGCAAAAGAGATGGAGCGTCTCGACTTTAACTTACCTCTTCTCATCGGTGGCGCAACAACGTCAAAAGCCCATACAGCAGTTAAGATTGAGCAAAATTACAAGCATCCAGTGGTTTACGTGAACAACGCCTCACGTGCAGTGGGCGTATGTACTTCTCTTTTGTCAGATGAACGTCGCCCTGAATTTGTTGAAAAACTTGAAGCTGATTACGAACGAGTACGTGATCAACATAATCGAAAGAAACCGAGAACCAAACCAGTGACATTAGAAGCTGCTCGAGCGAATAAAGTTGCTATCGATTGGGAAGCTTACACCCCTCCAGTGCCTGTTAAGCCTGGCATTCATATCTTCGATGATTTTGATGTGGCTATATTACGTCAATACATCGATTGGACACCATTCTTTATGACTTGGTCACTTGTGGGTAAGTATCCAACAATTTTCCAACATGAAGAAGTTGGTGAAGAAGCAAAACGTTTATTCGAAGATGCCAACGAGTTACTTGATCGAGTTGAGCGAGAAGGCCTGTTAAAAGCGCGTGGAATGTGTGGCTTATTCCCTGCTGCGAGCGTGGGGGACGACATTGAAGTTTATGCTGATGAAACTCGTACCGACGTTGTGAAAGTATTACGTAACTTGCGACAACAGACCGAGAAACCAAAAGGATTCAACTATTGTTTATCCGACTACATCGCATCTAAAGAGTCGGGTAAACATGATTGGATAGGGGCATTTGCTGTCACTGGTGGTATTGGTGAACGAGAGCTTGCTGATGAATACAAAGCACAGGGAGATGATTACAACGCAATTATGATTCAAGCGGTGGCGGATCGCCTAGCCGAAGCGTTTGCTGAGTATTTGCATGAGCGTGTCCGTAAAGAAATTTGGGGTTATGCTGCGGATGAAGATTTATCTAACGATGATCTCATTCGTGAAAAATACCAAGGTATTCGCCCTGCACCAGGTTATCCAGCGTGCCCTGAGCATACTGAAAAAGGACCGCTTTGGGAGCTACTTAATGTGGAAGAGAATATTGGCATGACTCTAACCTCCAGCTATGCAATGTATCCGGGCGCGTCAGTCTCTGGTTGGTATTTCTCTCATCCTGACTCACGTTACTTTGCGATCGCACAGATCCAAGAAGATCAGCTAGAGAGTTACGCCGATCGTAAGGGGTGGGATAGGATCGAGGCTGAAAAATGGTTAGGGCCAAACATTAACGGTTAAATTGATGTTTACCTCGTCCAAATGTAACAACTAATGAAACGACAAAGGGCTGCAGATACGCAGCCCTTTGTTTTATTGAGTTGAACTTACTTCTCAAACAACTCAGTGTGGAGTTTTTGTATGGCTTGTTTCGATACTGATTCATGGAGCAAGAAGCATAAGTTGTGAGGGCTAGCGCCATAACAAATCATGCGTAGGTTAAAATCTTCTAGCGTGCCAAAAACCTGTTTCGCGTAGCCTTTACTCTCACTCATGTTGTTACCAATTAGGGCAACGAGGCATAGGTCACGTTCAACTTCTACCTTACATAACTCTTCTAACTCTTCTCGTACAGCTTGCGGCAGCTGCGGCGCGCCGCCGGATGTATCGGTTTGATCAAGTGTTAACGATACACTGATTTCAGATGTTGTGATCAAATCGACAGATATCTTATGCTTTGCAAGGATCTCAAAGACCTTTGCTAAGAAGCCGTATGCGTGGAACATATTGGCGCTGCGTAGCGTTACCATGGTTTGGTTACAACGCAAAGCTAGCGCACGGAATAACGGTGAGCTTTCGACTTGGTGGCGAATCCAAGTTCCCCCTTTTTCAGGCTCTTTCGATGACCCCACAAATACCGGAATGTCGTGACGCAATGCAGGTACTAGCGTAGAAGGGTGAAGGATTTTAGCGCCAAAGTTAGCCATTTCTGAAGCTTCACTAAAGCTGATCTCAGGAATTGGTGAGGCTTTTGGCGCAATTCGCGGGTCTGTTGTGTAGATGCCCGGAACATCAGTCCAGATTTCTAACCCTGCCGCTTTGACGCTCTCAGCAATTAAGGCGGCGCTGTAATCGCTGCCTCCTCGACCTAGTGTTGTTGTATTACCTGCTTCGTCAGATCCTATGAAGCCTTGAGTAACAACAACGGATTGTTGGCAAAGTGGTACGAGTTTATCTTGCGCAAGCGTCGAAATTGCTTCAATGTTTGGCTCCGCGCGACCAAAGTTGTCATCAGTACGCAGCACATCGCGGATATCAAAGCGCACAGCCTGAATGCCTCGCTCACACATTAACTGAGTTAGAATATGCGTCGACATGAGTTCGCCACATGCGACTAAATGATCGGTTAACTTCGCACTAGCTTGGATAGATGCAGCCTCGGCCAGGCTGGTTACGGTATCTAATATGCCATACACCTCGGCAGCAGTTTTCGTGCTGTCTTCGAGATGAGTTAAAATGGCGTCATGAATGTTGGCCAGATTTTGCAGCAGCTCAGTACGGTGCGTTTGATCCTGAACACCGTTGGCGAGTTCTACCAATAGGTTGGTGACGCCAGAGCAAGCGCTGCTCACGACCAGGCGAGTATTTGGATTGTTTTCGATAATGGTGGCGCAACGACTCATTGCCTCAAAGTTGGCAACACTGGTTCCACCGAATTTAGCTACGTTAAATGCGCTCACTGCGTTCTCCCACGACTTCCTAAAAAATTGTGCATCCAATGTTTAGTGAGAAAAGGAACAGAGCAAAAAGAGAGGTATTTAGAATGCTATTTGAAAAATTTACCCTCAGAAGCCCTTCATCAGACTGCGCTGATGACAGTTGATGGGATTCAGCCCAATTCAACCGACAAGTCAAATCCTGCAACTTTGACTTACCTCGGCACTACTCCCCCTCAATGATTGGTGTTGGAATTGCGGTTCCACAAATCATCTACCTGGGTAGCGCTCCTCTTCTACATAAAGCTCAAACATTGAACGGTTTTGAGGCCTTAATGTCAATCAATATTTCAACCTTTATGGTGTTTTTTATTAACGATTTTGTGACACTGGTTTGACCTCCATACTTACGGCTAATTGCTGATAGAGGAAAAATCTATTAGGGTGAAGAACCCTGCACCTGAGCCATCTTATTGAATAGAACTTTTAGAATGCTCAGGATAAAAGATAATCAAGGAGCTGACATGTCGATCCAAAGCTTTATTCCACCTCACCGTATTTTAATGGGACCTGGTCCTTCTGATATTTATCCTCAAGTGTTACAAGCACTAAGCCGTCCTACTGTAGGTCACCTTGATCCTCTGTTTATCGGTATGATGGATGAGCTCAAGCAGCTATTGAAGTATGCCTTTCAAACTGACAATGAGTTCACTATTGCGGTTTCAGCGCCTGGTAGTGCAGGAATGGAAACCTGCTTTGTAAACTTGATCGAGAAAGGCGATAAAGTGATCGTCTGCCGTAATGGTGTATTTGGTGAACGCATGCGCGAAAATGTCGTCCGTGCTGGTGGTGAAGTTGTTATCGTCGATGATGAATGGGGGACGCCTGTTTCCATTGATAAAGTCGAGCAAGCATTCGAACAGCACCCAGATACAAAAGTTCTTGCTTTTGTGCATGCGGAAACCTCAACTGGTGCAGTCAGTGATGCTCAAGCATTGGGTAAGCTGGCGAAACAGCATAATGCATTATCTATTGTTGATGCGGTGACATCGCTTGGTGGTGTGCCGTTAAAAGTGGATGAATGGCAACTGGATGCGGTTTACTCTGGTAGTCAAAAATGTTTGTCATGTGTACCTGGGCTCTCACCAGTGACGTTTTCTCCTGCCGCGATTGAAAAGATTCAAGCAAGAACAACACCAGTACAGAGTTGGTTCCTCGATCAGAGTTTAGTTTTGGGGTATTGGAGTGGAGAAGGTAAGCGTAGTTACCATCATACGGCGCCAGTTAATAGCTTGTATGCGCTTCATGAAGCTTTATTGATACTGAAAAATGAAGGATTAGAAAACGCTTGGGCTCGTCACCAACTGATGCATGAAAAACTCAAAAATGGCTTACAAAAGTTAGGCTTTGAATTTGTTGTGGACGAAGCCCATCGGTTGCCACAATTAAATGCGATTTACGTGCCTGAAGGAATTGATGAAGCAAAAGTTCGTGCTCACTTGCTAGAAACCTATAACCTAGAAATTGGTGCAGGCCTTGGGGCATTAGCTGGTAAAGCGTGGCGTATTGGCTTAATGGGTTACGGCGCTCGATCTGAAAACGTTGCGCTGTGCTTAAAAGCGTTAGAAGAGTCACTCACTGAGTAAAATCATACAGCAATGAGATAAAGAAAAGCGAAGGTCATCTCTTCGCTTTTTTTGTATTTATTACTCAGCTCCTGAAGTGGGGGTTGGTGAGGCAGAGATAGCTTGAGAAGGTGGTTGGTAATTGACGTCACTGAAATCAATCTTCGGGAACAAAAACTGCGCTTCAGCTCTAATTTGCTCCGCTTTACTTGAGTCATCTAAGCCTTGGTAGGCCAAAATCAAATTATTATAAAATGCAGGGCGAGGCTTATCTTTGATGATTTTTAGCGACCAATCGATATAAGGCTGAATCAAGGTTGCGTCTTGTTGGTACAGCCCAAGGTTTAAAAACGTGCTGTAGACATCCCAATCAAACCTGTCTTTCCAAACTACAGGGTTACTGACTTGATTCAGAATATCAGGGTTAGTTGGCCTAGTGGTCTCAAACTTCGTCAATACATAGTTCGTATGCAATGCGCTTACCATGTAAAACGTAAACGCAACGGGAAGTACCAAACTAAAAACACGCAGCAAGCTTTTGGTCACATTACTAAAGCCGATTTGTCGATAACGAGAGACGCGCTGATCGACCCAGTACAGCAGGATAACGAAGATCAACCAATGCACGAGAGAGTGATAGAAAGGGTATTCCAGTTGCGAGTGCAATACGATAGGTATAAACAAGGCCAGCAACGCAAGACGAGTTCCGCGTTTGGCTTGATAGATTCGATACAGTACCAGTGCCATCGCTAAGAAGATGCCGATTATTGGCAGCAAGCCACCTTCTACTCCCCAGTATAGTAGCTCATTATGCGGATGATCCATGGCTGGCAAACCAGCTGGGTAATTCTCATTTAGGGCATGTTGACGAGCCGTATACAGCATGTACTCAGATTCAAACTTGCCATATCCATAACCAGTAAAAGGCTTTTCAATCACCATGTCTAATGTTTGCGGAAAAGTATACGCTCGAGGAGACTCCATATTTACTTTTTCTGCGGCTAACCCACCTCCATCAGGAAAGGCAAGATGCATGACAACGACTGAGAGTAAGAGCCCACTTACAAGTGACACAACCCAGCGGATAAAGCGCCCTTTGGTTGCAAAGCGGTACATGTATGGAATGACCAACAACACGGCGATGACCGAGGCTAACCAACCAGTGCGTGAAGCCAACGCCACAATTAGTGGTAAAGTTAAAACTGGCACGGCATAGAGAAGGTAAACATCACTTAACTTACGGTCGTATTTGTAGGGCTGACGTGCAAGTAAATAGCTGGCAATCACCAACCCTGTCGCAAGAAAGCTGGCCATTACATTGGGCTGTTGGAAAATACCATAAGGACGATTGGCCACCGTGTCGTAACCAAACGGATTGCCTGGTTTGAGATACAGATATTGTGCCAGACCAAAAATGGCTTCGATAACAACCGCAAGGACAATGAACCATAATAGGCGTTGGCGATGTTTATTACTGAAATGAAATTGTTGTAAAACAATAAAGAACAGGACACCACACCACAGGCCTATGAGCTTATTGGCTGCCAAGCTGCTATTCGCATTTGGGTACAGAATGGGCACTGTCATGATAAGAGCACTAATGAACAAGCCGATGGTTAGTTTTGAGTAACGTAGCACTCGATTATTCGCGAGTTGGTAACACCCAATGCCTAATGCAAAGCTAAAAGCAATCCAAGTTGTCGCATTGAACGAAAGCGAAAGCCCCGAACCGCCGGGGTTGGGCATGAAAAAGTGCATTGCCAACACAAATAGTGTTGCCAAGGCAATGAGAAACTTGCGATTGAGGGGAACCTGTACTTTTTCGGGAGAAAGCTTTGTTCCACTTACATGTATAGTAGCCATAGTTATTGCGTTGTTTTGAATGAAAAAAGACCAGCACTTGCTGGTCTCGATACTTTACCTGTTTTTTCTACTTCAACATAGGCTTGAGGAAGTGAGCTGTGTGCGAACCCTCGATTTGCGACACATCTTCCGGAGTGCCTTGAGCGATTATCTCGCCGCCACCCTGACCCCCTTCAGGACCAAGATCGATAATCCAGTCCGCAGTCTTAATGACGTCCAGGTTATGCTCGATCACCACGACAGTATTTCCGTGGTCGCGAAGTCTGTGCAGTACAGTGAGCAACTGCTGGATATCATGGAAGTGCAAGCCGGTTGTTGGTTCATCCAAAATGTACAAGGTTTTTCCTGTATCACGTTTGGATAGCTCTCGCGCCAATTTAACACGCTGTGCTTCACCACCGGAGAGTGTTGTTGCCGCTTGACCCAATCGTATGTACGACAAACCCACATCCATCAGTGTTTGTAGTTTGCGAGCGATGGCAGGAACTGGATCGAAGAAGGTGCGTGCATCTTCGACCGTCATTTCTAGCACTTCATCAATAGTTTTACCTTTGTAACGTACTTCGAGAGTTTCACGGTTGTAGCGTTTACCTTTACACACATCACATGGCACATAAACATCTGGTAGGAAATGCATTTCTACTTTGATAACACCGTCACCCTGACAGGCCTCACAACGACCACCGCGTACGTTAAAACTAAAACGGCCCGGCTTGTAACCGCGAGAACGCGACTCCTGTGTGCCTGCAAACAGTTCACGGATTGGTGTAAAGATCCCCGTATAGGTTGCAGGGTTAGAGCGAGGTGTACGGCCAATTGGGCTTTGATCGATATCGATGACTTTATCGAAGTGCTCTAGACCTTTAATCGATTTATAAGGTGAAGGCTGAGCCGTTGTCGCTCCGTTAAGTTGGGTATGCGCAATTTTAAAGAAAGTATCATTAATCAGCGTTGATTTACCTGAGCCAGATACTCCTGTAATACAGCTGAATAACCCAACAGGAATTGAAAGATTAACGTTTTTAAGGTTATTACCTGTAGCGCCTAATAGCTCAACCGTTTTTTTCGGATCTCGCGGCGTGCGATCTTTCGGTACTGCGATTTCTTTAACACCACTTAAGTACTGACCTGTCAGAGAATTCGGATTCGCGACTATCTCTTCCATGGTGCCTTCCGCAACAACATTACCACCATGTACGCCAGCACCAGGACCAATATCTATGACATGATCTGCACAGCGAATCGCATCTTCATCGTGTTCTACCACAAGTACGGTATTACCTAAATCGCGCAAATGAGTCAGTGTTTTTAGGAGTCGTTCGTTATCACGCTGGTGGAGGCCAATCGACGGTTCATCTAAGACGTACATGACACCAACAAGACCTGCACCAATTTGGCTTGCTAAACGAATACGTTGAGCTTCACCGCCTGATAAGGTTTCAGCACTGCGTGATAAGTTTAGGTAGTTCAAACCGACGTTAACTAAGAATTGCAGGCGGTCGTTGATTTCCTTCATCACTTTTTCAGCGATTTGGGCTCGTTGACCTTCCAGTTTCAAGGAATGGAAGAACTCCAATGCATCAGCAATGCTGAGTTCAACAATCTCAGGTAGTGTCGTATCAGCAATAAACACGTTACGTGCTTCGAGGCGTAGACGAGTACCGCCACAGCTTGAACAAGATTTAGTGGAGATGTATTTTGCAAGCTCTTCACGGACAGAGTTGGATTCTGTATCACGATAGCGACGTTCTAGGGTATTCAGAATACCTTCGAATGGATGGCGTTTAACGCGAATATCGCCACGATCGTTGATGTATTTAAACTCAATCTCAGTACGACCTGAGCCCTTTAGAATGACATCTTGCGTTTTCTTTGGCAGAGAATTAAAAGGGGCATGGAGGTCAAAACCATAATGATCGGCCAATGAGGTGAGCATTTGGAAGTAGTAGTAGTTCTTTTGATCCCAACCGCGAATCGCACCTTGTGCCAAGCTTAATGAATCATCTTGAATGACTCGGCTTGGATCGAAGTATTGTTGAACACCCAAACCATCACAAGTGCCACATGCTCCAGCAGGGTTGTTGAATGAGAAAAGTCGCGGCTCTAGCTCTTGCATGCTGTAACCACATTGTGGACAAGCGAAGTTGGCGGAGAAAATAATCTCTTCACCGTCGCCATCCATTGGCGCGACAACCGCAATACCGCCTGATAATTCGAGTGTTGTCTCGAAAGATTCGGCCAAGCGCTGTTGTAAGTCTGGACGAACTTTAAAGCGGTCTACCACAACTTCAATGGTGTGCTTTTTATGTAGCTCAAGGGTTGGAGGATCGGAAAGATCGCAAGTTTCTCCATCAATACGCGCACGAATAAAGCCTTGAGCCGCTAAGTTCTCAAGCGTTTTAACATGCTCCCCTTTACGTTCTTTGACAATAGGCGCCAATAGCATCATTTTGCTGCCTTCCGGCATCTCTAGGACTTTGTCCACCATTTGGCTGATGGTTTGCGCAGCAAGAGGGGCATGGTGCGTTGGACAGCGGGGTTCGCCCACACGAGCATACAATAGACGTAAGTAGTCGTAGACTTCGGTAATTGTACCGACGGTTGAACGCGGGTTATGAGAAGTAGATTTCTGTTCAATAGAAATCGCAGGTGATAACCCTTCAATGTGGTCGACATCGGGTTTTTCCATCAGAGACAAAAACTGACGAGCGTAGGCAGAGAGAGACTCTACGTAGCGTCGTTGGCCTTCTGCATACAATGTATCGAAAGCGAGAGAGGATTTACCGGAGCCACTTAGTCCAGTAATGACAATCAGTTTATCGCGAGGGATTGTAAGATTAATGTCTTTAAGGTTATGGGTTCGGGCACCGCGAACTTCTATTTTATCCATCGTTTTTGCTCTATGTATAACCAAGTGGGGCAAGTATTACATAGTGTGAGAAATGTGCAAAGAAAATCACTGGATAAAAAAACAGTAAAGTAAAAAGCCCAGCGTTGTGCTGGGCTTTCGATACAGTAATTTCGTACTAAGACGATGCTTTATACTGCTTTTTGTGTTGCGTGCTTACCTAGCTCAGAGGTTTTTTCATCTTTTAGATACAGGTTTTCAAAACAATAGTTAGTTGCTTCGATGTAGCCTTCAACGCTACCACAGTCAAAGCGTTTGCCCTTGAATTTGTAAGCCAATACACAGCCCGCTTTTGCTTGTTTAAGCAGCGCGTCCGTGATTTGAATTTCACCACCTTTACCAGGTTCAGTGTTTTCGATCAGTTCAAAAATATCGGGAGTCAGGATGTAGCGGCCAATAATAGCAAGGTTGCTAGGCGCCGTGCCTTTCTCTGGTTTTTCTACCATGTCGTCTACACGGTAGATGTCGTCTTTGATCATTTCACCAGAGATAACGCCGTATTTGTGCGTTTCTTCGGCTGGTACTTCTTGCACTGCAACGATAGAACAGCGGAACTGCTTAAATAGTGCCACCATCTGAGCCAGTACGCCCTCTTGCTCGTTCACACAAAGGTCATCAGCAAGAACAACAGCAAATGGCTCATCGCCTACCAATTCTCGTCCAGTTAGAATCGCGTGGCCCAAGCCTTTCATTTCGCGTTGACGTATATAAGTGAAGTTTGCAGATTCAATGATTTCACGGATATCTACCAACAGCTCTTCTTTGTTGGTACCGCTAATCTGATGTTCCAGTTCGTAGTTCTTATCAAAGTGGTCCATGATCGAGTGCTTGCCACGACCTGTCACAATACACATGCCGTTCATACCAGCTTGGATTGCTTCTTCGACACCGTATTCAATAAGCGGTTTGTTCACGACTGGCATCATCTCTTTTGGCATAGATTTCGTTGCCGGTAGGAAGCGTGTGCCATAGCCTGCAGCAGGGAACAGACATTTTTTTATCATTGGGGGAATATCCTATCTCGTTTTTATCAAGAATCTGCGCATAACTTTAACACGAGAGGTATCAATGAATCATGAATAAAGTAGGAAAAAATGTGAGACTCGGTGCGGAAAAAAGATGAGCGACTCGTCATTTCAGTTATCAGAGCCGCTCACATTGCATCATGACATTAAGTTTTGGTCTGCCCAGGCGATTGCCTGTACTCGGTTCTTTACGGATAGCTTTTTGAATATCTGATATAAGTGCGATTTGATGGTGAATTCACTGACGAATAACTCCTCGGCCATCTGACTGTTCGAGGCGCCAGCTTGTAGGCAACGCAGTACTTGTAGCTCACGAATGGTTAGGTCTACCGTAGCTGGTGCTGTATGAGTATTAATGACATTGCGGTAATAGTGTAAAAGTTGACTGGTTACATTACGCGGCAGCCAGTTTTGACCGTTAACAATGCCTTTTAACCCTTCTCCAATTTGCTCTAGCGTATCTTCAGAATAAAACACACCTTTTAATTGACCAAATGAAAGAAGTTCATCCGTGGTTAGTCTTTTAGGCACGTTGAAGACAACGGTTTCAAAGTTTTTCCATACAAGAGGCAAGTTTTTGATCGATTGAACAAGTGATTTATGTTCACTGAAGTCTATCAGTAGAATTTTATTACGGTGTTGTGGCTTGGCTTCCATGAGTGCTGCGGTTGAAATCACCGGGATGCTCATATCAACGTACTTTTCGAGTGCCGCCACTTTTTTTTGCGCATTATCTTCCATACTGATCAGAAATAGCTTTCTTGCGTAAGCCGACTTTCTCACGTGTTCCAATCTCCCTGGGTTCAATAGAAGCCATAAACTGGCATTAAAGAGAGGCCATAACCATCGCTTTACTGAATAAATGCGTTCGAATTCAAAGCTTCACGAAACGATGTCTGCAACGCGAATCAAAAATGCTACACACGTAAGTTGAAATACGATTTGGGTTCTAGAGGATGACTCAATAGATCACAATGGTATTAGACTTTAATCAAAACATTAAAGCGTGCTATTCTAATGCGCTAAAATTTTATATATCCAGAGTGAAACGGAGCACATCATGGCCAGCCGTGGAATTAACAAAGTTATTTTGGTGGGGAATCTAGGTAACGACCCTGAAATTCGTTACATGCCGAATGGCGGTGCAGTAGCAAACATTACTATTGCGACTTCTGATTCATGGCGTGATAAAGCGACTGGCGAACAGCGCGAAAAAACGGAATGGCACCGTGTTGTGTTGTTCGGCAAACTTGCGGAAGTAGCAGGTGAGTACTTGCGTAAAGGCTCTCAAGTTTACATTGAAGGGCAACTGCAAACTCGCAAATGGCAAGATCAAAGTGGCCAAGATCGCTACTCAACTGAGGTCGTTGTTCAAGGCTTCAATGGTGTTATGCAAATGCTTGGCGGTCGTGCTCAAGGTGGCGGCGCACCAATGGGCGGTCAACAGCAGCAACAAGGTGGATGGGGTCAGCCTCAACAGCCAGCTCAGCAGCAGTACAATGCGCCTCAGCAACAGCAACCACAACAACAGGCTCCGCAGCAACCACAGCAGCAGTACAATGAGCCACCAATGGATTTTGACGACGATATCCCGTTCTAAATTCTGCTTATGCTTGAATCGAAAAGGCCGCGAATATCGCGGCCTTTTTTATTGTCGCAATCTAATGATCTCACAGGCTTATCTTGGCAAGGTTAGGCGTAACAATAAAACTTATCAATGAGTGTGATTTTCTTTATGCTCCAGCCTCTCACTATCAGACTAATCCGATTGTTTGATGAACTCTTATCAAGTATAAATATTTCAATAAGGTATATGATGAATAAAAAAGGAATTTGGTATTCATGAGGTATACCCCAACTCTTAAGTTAAGCACACGGCTGGTGGCCTTTGTCACCATGATCGTTATCTGCGCCATGTTTATCTTGTTTGTCGGTGGCACCCTCTCTTTTAAACGTCTTGGGCAGGAATATCTCACCCATTATTTAGAAGGGATCGTAGAGGTGGTCGACAAGGAGATGGAAGATCCTGACGCCGCTTATTCTATGCAGCGCTGGATGCCGAAAATGCTGCAGGCTTCCAATATTGTCGAAATGACGTTGTCGACCAACAACGCCGTTGTTTATCGCTTCAAAGATACTTCTCATCAAATGGAAGCGTCAGTCTTGTTTGAGGCAGAGTATCAGCTGACTCACAATCAAGATTACACGATTCACTTTAAAGCAATTCCCCCTTACTTAGGTTACAGCTACTCAATGCAGGCGCTTTGGTCGATCACGCTTGCCGTTATATTGATCATCTTCTGCTTAATGCGCGGCGTGGCATGGCTTAAAGAGCAATTAGAAGGCTCCGAAATGCTCGAAGAGCGAGGCAGAATGATCCTGGCTGGTAGGGTGGAGCAGTATGCTAAAGGTGACAAAAAAGAATGGCCTTACACCGCCAGTGAAGCGCTCGATGTATTAATCGAAGAGTTACAAGATGCGCGTCAAGAGCGAAGCCGATTTGATACCTTTATTCGAACTCAAACCTTCCTTGATAAGCTAACCGGTACCGCTAACCGAGTGTTATTTGATAGCAAGTTGGAATCGGCGTTACTAGAAAGTGGGGCTCGCGGCGCCGTGTTGCTAGTGCGTATTCAAGACTGGAAACTGGTTGAAGAAGAGCAAGATAAGCAAATTACGGATGAGTTTATTGTTGAAGTTGGGAGTTTATTGTCCAATTTAGTTCAACGATACCCAGATGTTGTATTTTCCCGTTATTACGATGCTGATTTTGCGCTTTTTCTACCGCACCAAAGTGCGAAAGATGTGGCTAACCTTGCCTCGCAATGCATTCGCCAGTTAGAAAAGTTAATGCCGCCAGAGCCACTTGATCCAGACAACTGGTGCCATATTGGCATCACCACTTATAAAGAAGGTGAGCGACACAGCCAAATCATTGATGAAGCTGAGACTGCTTTGCGTAGTGCGCAACTACAAAATAACAATAATTGGAGTCGCTTCAAAAAATGGAACCACGATGAAGAAGCTCGCGGAAGTGTGAGGTGGAGAACGTTATTTGACACAGCACTTACACCTGAAAGTGTGATACTCTACGCACAATCTGTGCACCCAATAAGTGACGCGACGCATAAAAAATCATTATATGAAGAGTTAACATGTCGGATTCGCGATCCTGAGAATGGGATTGTTAAAGCATCTCGGTTCATTTCTGCGATCAGACAGGTTGGTTATGAAGCGCAAATGGATAAGTCGGTTATTAATAAATTCTTAAGAGAGTTTAAGGATAATTTTGATAACTCAAGATCGTATGCGCTCAATTTGAATGTAACGCCATTTTCTAACCGAGAGTACTTTAAATGGTTTCGTGATGAACTCTTACAGTTGTCACGTGAGCAGAGAAAGTGTCTCAGTTTTGAGTTTGTTGAAGCACAATTTGTAAGACACTTAGACTTTATGCGACCAGTCGCTAAAATGCTGGCCGGTTTAGGGTGCCACTTAATGGTTGGGCAGGCTGGGCGTACCATCGTCAGCACTCACTATTTAAAAGAAGTGGACATTCGTTACCTTAAACTTCATCGCAGTTTAGTAGCAAAAATCGACCAACGACATGAAAACCAGCTATTTGTCCGCAGTATGCTAGGTGCGGCGGCAAACAGTAAAACTAAAATTATAGCAGTGGGAATTGAGAATCAGAACGAGCTCAACACATTAATTGAGCTCGGGGTTTATGGTGGGCAAGGGCGTTACTTTTCTGCGGAGCAGCAGTTTCTTCCTCGTCCCCAAGCGTTGCCGAATTCTCAATCAGAATCCCAAGTTAAATTGGGAAGACGAAATCGCTGGCGGAAAAAATAAAGATAATAATCATGGACTTCAAAGCACTATTCGACAAGCTTAAGCGATCATCTAGTGGTGATCGCTCCTGCTTTTTGGTTATTCAGCCAGACGCCGTTTATTTATCATCTTCAATCAAAAGTAGTCGTCCATACCAATTTGATATTTCTGAGTCCAATTGGGAAAAAGCCGTTGAGCAAGCATTGAGCGTTGCAGCGAGTGCGTATGATTCATTAACGGTTATTCTTTCTCATAACTATTACCAGATGTACCAAATCGACAAACCGGTCATGCCGCGTCAAGAATGGCCAGCCGCATTACCGTTTTTGTTGAAAGAACTGATCTCTGAGCGTGCTATCGACATTATTGCCGATGCGGTCGAGTTACCGAATTCAACCAAAGTGCAAGCATACGTCTTATCGCGAAAAATATTGGATAAGATTGTGTTACTGGCCAGTCGAGCCCAGTTACCATTAGAAGCCATTCTTCCTGAAGACGATATTTGGGGAGAGACTGCTGGTGAACTAGGAAACTTCCTATTATTACAACGCAGTGTGCGTGGTCATTTCCGTATAAGCGCTTTTGTCGAAAATACTATTGCGTTCCACCGCTCTATTCGCAGTGTGACGCCACCGTTAACGGGGGTTCCGTCTAGCGATTTACAGATGGACAGTCTGTCGTTAGAACTGCAACGTTCGATTGACTATCTTTCATCTCAGTTACGCCACGTGCAATTACATCAATTGAAAGTGTGCTGTGATGAAGAGGATGAGAGCGAGCTTGTTCAGGCTCTGAACTACCGTTTAAGTACTAAGGTTTCACCGTTATTACCACCAGAACATGAGCTATCAGGGCATGTTTTGGCTGACACTGCGGCTACTTCAAATACTCGACGCGTCAACTTATATCCCGATTACTTAAAACCGAAAAAAGAGCTCCTGACGCTAAAAAATATCGCGTTATCTTGGGGCGTTGCGGCGGCTGCAATTCTATTTTCTTACGGTTATGTCACTTGGCAGAGCAGCGGTTTGGAAGATGAGATTGCTATTGTAAAAAGTAAAGGCGATATCATGAAGTCAGAGCTTGAACGTTATCAAGTCAAGCTACGTAAACATCAACCTGACAATAATAAGCTGGCAGCTAAAGCCCGCTTAGAGCGTGAAGTCAAGGCGAAGCGAGACTCGCTTAAAGCTGTCGGGAAATACGATGACTCGCAACGCACGGGTTACTCTGGCGTGATGCAATCATTAGCGAAGCTAGGAAACCAAGAAATTTCTTTGTCCGAAATTCGAATCAATACCCATACCTTAGACCTGAAGGGACTAGCGAAAAAACCGAGCTCAGTGCCAAATTGGGTCAGCCTATTTAAAAATGAAATTAGCTTGGTTGGCCGAACGTTTGACGACGTCAAAATAGGTCGAAATGATAAGGATATTGTGACGTTTGAACTAAAAACGCGCGAGGATAAAGAGAAATGAACGAATTCTGGCTCTCATTAGAAGGGCGCTTTGGCGAAATGAGTACGCGTGAAAAAGTGCTCACTGCATTGTGCGGTTTAGTTGTCGTGATCATGTTGCTCTTTACGCTGGTATTGGAGCCAAAGCTTAACGAGATCATCAGTAATGAGAGGCAACTAAGTAATTTAAAGCAAGCCAATCAAAAGATTGAAATCGATACGCTACGTATTCAGGCGCAACTTAAGAAAGATCCAAATGCTGAGATTGATCGCGCGATATCTAATCTGTTAGCTGAGAGTCAGCATCTTTCGATGCAATTAGCGGAGATCATCGAGCATCTTATTACACCTTCGCAAATGGCTGAGCTGCTTGAAAATGTGTTGGAGCAGCAAAGTGGCATTCACCTTTTGTCTCTGCAAACCTTGCCATCTGAGCCAATAACGGAAGATAAAGAAGCATCGCAATACTCTGGTTACTACGTGCATCCTGTTCGTATGGAACTGACTGGTGACTATTTTTCTATTGCTAATTATCTGAATAAATTGGAGAGCCTTCCTGCGAGTTATTACTGGCGCAGCTTTAGTTATAAAGTCGAAGAGTACCCGAAAGCGAAGCTTGTATTAGAAGTCTACACACTAGGATCTAGAGAGGAGTTTATTGGTGGTTAACAAACTCATCATCTCATTGCTTGTTATGGCAGCGGCAGGAACCGCTTGGGCAAACCAAGACCCAACGGCCCCACTTGGTTGGGAAAAACCAGCGGTTGAAACGTCAGCGAAACCAAAAGTTAAACGGTACCGACTGCCTAAGCTCAACAGTATTGTGTGTAAGCCAAGTACTGATTGTATCGCGATTATGGATAACAAACTTGTCGAAAAAGGCGAGCTATTTAAGGGTTATCGCGTCGCGAGCATTAATAGTGAATTTGTAACTTTAAAGCGTGGTAACCGTCAGTGGGACCTAGAGCTTTTTGATTTAAACGTAAAACAATAATAACCAGAGCCCGATCAGATATGCGCAAATTAGTTGTAGGAATAACGATTGCTTCTTTAATGGGATGTTCAATGGGTCATCGGAATCCAGTGGAAGTTAAAGAAGCGCTCAATGAATCGATTAATCAAGCGAACAGCCGCACATTGGAAGAAATCCCTTCTTCTGTTGAGGCAGACTTGATGCCAAATTTAGACTCGAACGTTGCATCAGAGCAAGGCACCTCGAAGCGTTTTCGTATTCAGGCGAATGCGGTCGATGCAAGAAGCTTTTTCGCCTCATTAGTGAAAGGCACTGAGTACAGCGTGGCGATTCACCCATCGGTACAAGGTAATATCACCGTCAACTTGTCAGATGTGACATTGGATGAAGTTCTGAATGTCGTACAGAATATGTATGGCTATGACGTGGTGAAGTCTGGCAAAGTTATTCAAATCTACCCAGCAGGTATGCGTACGGTGACCATTCCAGTCGATTACCTGCAGTTCAAGCGTTCTGGTCGCTCATTAACCAGCATTGTTACGGGCTCTGTAACCTCGGCTGGTACGTCTAATTCTGGTGGTAGCTCAGACAGTTCTGACTCGTCAGACTCTAACAATGGAAACAACAACGATAGCTCGACCACATCTACGGGTGGTACACGCATTGAAACCATCACTGAGAGTGACTTCTGGCCTATGCTGCAGCAAGCTGTTGCGAATCTAATTGGTTCAGGCAAAGGGCAAAGTGTGGTTGTAACGCCACAAGCGGGAGTTATTACGGTTCGAGCATTTCCAGATGATATTCGCGAAGTACGCGAGTTCTTAGGTGTATCGCAGGAGCGCATGCAGCGCCAGGTCATTCTTGAAGCTAAAATTCTAGAAGTGACGTTGAATGATGGCTACCAACAAGGCATCAACTGGTCAAACTTATCGGCGTCAATTGGTAACTCGGGTAGTATCGTAGTCAACCGCCCTGCATCGGCATTACCACCATTGGATGCGATTGGCACGCTCTTGGGCGGTCAAACCAACGTGACTATTTCGGATGGTAACTTCAATGCAGTGTTGAGCTTCATGTCTACGCAAGGTGACTTGAACGTCCTTTCGAGCCCTCGTATTACCGCTGCCAACAACCAAAAATCTGTCATCAAAGTCGGTACCGATGAGTACTTTGTTACCGAGCTATCGAGTAATGCAGGCAACGGTGAAAACTCAAATGCAGTTCCTGAAGTGGAACTGACGCCATTCTTCTCGGGTATTTCCCTCGATGTGACTCCGCAAATTGATAACAAAGGCAATGTGTTCCTGCATGTTCACCCCGCAGTTATTGAAGTTACAGAAGAAGTGAAGCAATTGAACTTGGGCGGAGATTTCCAAAACATCCAACTGCCATTAGCGAAAAGCTCTATTCGTGAATCAGACTCGGTTATTCGTGCTAAAGATGGCGATGTTGTGGTTATCGGCGGGTTGATGAAACAGCAAAATCGTGAGCTTGTTTCTAAAGTCCCATTTTTGGGCGATGTACCAGCATTGGGGCATTTGTTCCGCAACGTGAATAACGTAACTGAGAAAACAGAATTGGTCATCTTGCTAAAACCGACCGTAGTTGGCGTGAACTCTTGGCAGAAAGAGCTAGAGCGCTCTCGTGATCTGCTGCAAGAGTGGTTCCCAGATGCGCAATAAGCGCTGGGAAAGGTTCTGTTTTTCAATAGGTTTGTGATTCGAGTATGTACTTGTCACACTTTGGGTTCCGAGTTCAGCCTTTTTCGTTAACCCCAAATACAGAAATGTTCTTGGGGTTAGTCCCTCACTATGAGGCGATCCAAACCATCCTAGCTGCCGTGCAAATGGGAGAAGGGGTGATTAAGGTGACGGGAGAAGTCGGCACTGGAAAAACCATGGTATGCCGTAAGCTGATCGAGCAGATTGAATCTGAAGTTGAGCTTATTTACTTACCCAATCCAGTGTTGAATGGGGAACAGTTGCAGTTTGCTGTCGCCAGAGAGTTGGGTATCGAGAACGATGATCCGCTGCGTATCGTTTCCCTCATTCAAGAGCACTTGATTCAAGTACATGCCTTGGGAAAGAAAACCGTATTGATCGTTGATGAAGCGCAAGCTCTTTCCCCACAAGCTTTAGAAACATTACGTCTATTTGGCAACTTAGAAACGGAACAAGATAAGCTCATTCAATTGGTGTTATTCGGACAACCTGAGTTGGATGAAAGATTGGCTAACCATGAGCTAAGGCAATTTCGTCAACGCATTACGTTTAGTTGCCAGTTACGTCCTCTCTCTATCGATGAAGGCGTGGCTTACATCAATAATCGTTTAGATAAAGCAGGCAATGGGGCGCACATTTTTTCTATTGAACAGAAAAAAGCGATTTGGCGTTCATCCATGGGGATTCCGCGCTTGATAAACCAAATTAGTCACAAGTCGTTGCTTGCTGCATTTAATGATCGTTGCACACTATTGAAAAATCATCACGTTTACGCCGCTATGCACGATACGTTTGATGCCCGTAAACCTAAGTTTAAAACACCCGTATTTTGGGGATGGAGTCAACCTTGAGTGCCATCAATAAAGCATTATCAGAACTTGCTGAAAAAACATCGCCGTCAGAGCTTACTCGTGCGGAGATTCCAAGTGTCTCACGCAGTAAACCTTGGCTTTGGCTTGTCGCCGGTTTTTCGTTAAGCCTTGCGGTTGGTAGCTGGGCGGTCTCTCGCGGTCCTGTCCCTTCAGGCGAGCTATCACAATTTCAAACCGACGCTATGCCATTGTCGTCTGTGAATGTCTCACCAATTGTGTCATCGGAGCGCACTCACTCGCCAACGAGTAAAATGACGCCCGATACAACTCAAGTGGTTTACACTAAACCAGCCACACAGCCGGTCGCGCAACAGCCTCACATGCAAGAGACTGATAGGTTCACGCCAAAATCTGAGATAAATATCGCCTCTGATGATTCAGTTTTACTCGCGCAGTTAGCAACGATGCCGAGCGAGGAACAATACGATCACGTAACCCACACGACAGCAGAAAACAGTTCAATGAGTATTGAGCAGGTTGAGCTTACACATCGTCAGCTTTCCCTTAAGGCTGTTAGTCGAGCGGAAAAGGCACTCGATGCTAACGATATGCAAACAGCGTTATCGGCTTATGCCGAGGCGTTGCGTTATGAGCCAATGAATGCAGACACGCGTCAAAAGTTATCAGCGTTGTACTTTGGTAAAGGTGACACGCGTAAAGCATATGAGATTATTCAAGAAGGCATCAACCTAGATACGAACAACCAAGTACTCCGCTTGGCCTTGTCTAAGTTGTTAGTGAAAGCTAATCAACCTGAAGCGGCGCTGAGCCCGCTTGTTCATTTGCCTCCAGTACCAAGTCGAGATTACTTGGCGATGCGTGCGGCATTGGCACAAAAACACAAGCAAAATGACATTGCGCTTGAGAGCTATCAACTCCTAACTCAGCGTGAGCCGGAAAACGCGCGCTGGTGGTTAGGTTTGGCTATTCAACAAGAGCGCGCCCTGGCTTTTACTGCCGCGATTCACTCTTACAACCAAGCTCTGGGTAAAGTTGGCATTTCGAATCAATCGCAAGCATTTATCCGTGACCGTTTGAGCATCTTGAAAGAGTTGGAGAGCGCACAATGAAAATTCAGTTGAGAAAACGCTTGGGCGATCTTCTGGTAGAGGAAGGTATCGTCTCTGAAGAACAAATCCAGCAAGCACTAAACGCACAACGCAGTACCGGGCAGAAGCTAGGGGATGCGTTAATTGACCTTGGCTTTATTACCGAAAAGCAAATGTTGGACTTCTTGTCTCAGCAGCTTGGTTTGCCACTGATCGATCTTGGTCGTGCGCCTGTGGATGCCGAAGCCGTGCAGATTTTACCTGAGGTACACGCACGTCGCTTACGTGCGATGGTCGTTGCTCGAAATGGGGACACACTGCGCGTTGCTATGAGTGACCCTGCGGACTTGTTCATCCAAGAATCATTGATGAACTTGTTAGGTCAATACAACCTTGAGTTCATTGTTGCTTCAGAGCGTCAGCTTATTTCAAGCTTTGACCGTTATTACCGCCGTACTAAAGAGATAGCCTCCTTTGCTGAACAGCTGCATGAAGAGCATAAAGATGTACAAAGCTTTGATTACGGTATTGATGAAGCCGATAGTGAAGAGGTTACCGTTGTAAAGCTGGTTAATTCCATGTTTGAAGATGCGGTACAGGTTGGAGCTTCGGATATTCATATTGAGCCAGACGATCAAGTATTGCGTTTGCGCCAGCGTATTGATGGCGTATTGCATGAAACGCTCTTAAATGAAGTGAATATTGCATCGGCTTTGGTTCTTCGACTGAAGTTGATGGCACACCTAGATATTTCTGAAAAGCGCTTGCCGCAAGATGGCCGATTCAATATCAAAGTTCGTGGCCAATCAATTGATATTCGTATGTCGACGTTACCAACGCAGTACGGAGAATCTGTAGTAATGCGTCTGCTTAACCAGTCCGCTGGTTTGCGTCCGTTAGAAGAGTCGGGCTTGCCGCCAGACTTGCTTGCTCGCTTACGTCGACAGTTGGCGCGTCCGCATGGCATGATTTTGGTTACCGGGCCGACAGGTTCCGGTAAAACCACCACGCTTTACGGCGCATTGAGTGAGCTCAACGAACCTGGGAAAAAGATCATTACAGCAGAGGACCCGGTTGAATATCGTCTGCCTCGTATCACTCAGGTACAGGTTAACAGTAAGATCGATCTAACTTTCTCGCGTGTTCTTAGAACCTTTTTACGTCAAGACCCAGACATCATTCTTGTTGGTGAGATGCGTGACCAAGAGACGGTAGAAATTGGTCTGCGAGCGGCACTAACGGGTCACTTAGTATTGAGTACTCTCCACACCAACGATGCTGTCGACAGTGCGTTACGTATGATCGATATGGGAGCGCCGGGTTACTTGGTTGCTAGTGCAGTCAGAGCCGTGGTGGCGCAGCGTCTTGTGCGCCGAGTTTGCCCAGATTGTAAAACAGAAGACCACTTAGATGAGTCTCGCCAGCAGTGGTTAGCTGGGCGTTTCCCAAATCAAGTTAGCACCATTTTTTATAAAGGCGCAGGTTGCCAAAACTGTAACTTGACTGGTTATCGAGGCCGAATCGGTGTGTTTGAAATGCTCGAACTTGAGCAAGAGATGATGGATAAATTGCGCGCCAATGATGCGGTTGGCTTTGCGCAAGCCGCGCGCCGCTCAGAAAACTATAAGCCACTGCTTGCTTCTGCAATGGAACTGGCGCTACAAGGCACCGTCAGTTTGGATGAAGTGATGACCCTAGGTGAGGGTGATGCTTCTGGTAAGACTGATCCCATTTTCATATAGGTAAGTGAATGCCAACTTTTCGTTATCAAGGCCGCACGCTAGACGGCTCATCCACTAACGGCAAAATCGAAGCAGTGAACTCAGAAGCTGCGGCGGAAGCTTTGATGAATAAAGGGGTCATCCCGCTCAATGTACGGTTAGAGAAAGAGTCGGCAAAAAGCCAAGTGAGCTTATCTAAGCTGTTTGTGCCTGCTATTCCGTTGGAAGTAATTATTCTTTTCTCTCGCCAGTTGTTTAGTTTGACTAAAGCTGGCGTACCTTTGCTGCGCTCTATGCGTGGCTTGTTGCAAAATTGCGAAAACAAACAGCTCAAAGAGGCGCTAGAAGATGTCGTTTCTGAACTGAGTAATGGCCGAGGTTTGTCTTCTGCGATGCAGCAACACAGTAAAGTATTCAGCCCACTGTTCGTTTCTATGATCAACGTCGGTGAGAATACGGGTCGGCTTGACCAAGCGCTATTGCAACTGGCGAATTACTACGAACAGGAACTTGAGACTCGCAAACGCATTAAAGCGGCGATGCGTTATCCAACGTTTGTCATTATCTTTATCACCATCGCCATGTTTGTATTGAATATCTTGGTGATCCCTGAGTTTGCATCGATGTTCACGCGCTTTGGTGTTGAGCTACCATTGCCGACGCGTATTTTGATCGCGACTTCTAATTTCTTTGTTAATTATTGGGTGTTGCTAGTTGTGGCAATGATTGGCGCGTTTACGGTGTTCAGAGCGTGGGTGGCGACGGCTGATGGTCGGGAGAAGTTCGATAAGTTTCGGCTTCGGCTGCCAATTGTAGGCGATATCGTTAATCGTGCGCAGCTTTCTCGTTTTGCCAGAACCTTTTCGTTGATGCTGAAATCAGGTGTGCCACTTAACCAGTCTTTGGCTTTGGCCGGGGAAGCCTTAGGGAACCGTTTTTTAGAAAACCGAATTCTTGAGATGAAGTCCGCAATTGAAGCGGGTAGCACCATTTCAGTGACGGCCATCAACAGTAAAATATTCACCCCATTGGTGATTCAGATGATTGCAGTAGGTGAAGAAACTGGTCGTATTGATGAGTTGCTGCTGGAGGTGTCGGACTTTTACGATCGAGAAGTCGATTACGATCTAAAAACGCTGACCGCAAGAATAGAACCATTACTTTTGGTGATTGTCGCAGGCATGGTCATGGTGCTGGCATTGGGTATCTTCTTACCAATGTGGGGAATGCTCGACATCATCAAAGGCGGCTAATAGGTGGTTGAAAATCAAAGCCGAGCAACGCTTATTGTGTTTGGGGTTATTGCTACGATTATGGCGGTGGGTTTGGCGGTCAAATTACGTCCTGTTACCGAGCAAGCACAAGTAACTGGAGCGAAGTTAGCGAGAGTTTGGATGCAAGACAGTGTTCAGCGTTATCGTCAAGCTTGGCTAGTACAAGGCGAGCCAGAACATATGCTGATGGATGGTTTTAACCTTACTATGACTGAGGACGGGTTAGTGTCTCCCTTTACTCAGCAAGGTGTATTAGATTGTGGTTATTGGCTAGCGGTGCATTACCCCCAACGTAAAATAATGACCAACAAGTTAATAGATATCAGTGGAGCCATCAAAACTGATCGTTATGTCTGTCACTACACTTATGAAAATGGTCAGTCGATTGTAGTTATCTCAACTGCTAATCAACTGAAAATAGACGTCGAAATGTCGGCGGAGTGAATTTTTTGACACCTAATCACTATAATTGGTAATGAAAGTCGGTATAATGCAATCATTACCATAAGTAACAGGCTGTAATCGTGGGTAAACAATAATGTGTTTTTCTCATTGCAGCATGAACTGAATAATGGCGAATCGTCATTCTGCTCAAGCGGTAGATACAGTATCCACTTCACGGTCAGTTTTAGTGAACGTTGCTGCCCCAAACCGTTTTGACAATATCCAAAATGGTCGCGTGACCTAAACAAAACTTTGCAGTTGTACTGCATGCTTACATAGAGAGAGTAAACAATGAAAAGACAAGGTGGTTTCACCCTTATCGAATTGGTAGTGGTAATTGTAATCCTAGGTATTCTAGCGGTAACTGCAGCACCACGTTTCCTTAACCTGCAAGATGATGCTCGTAATGCAACACTTGAAGGCTTAAAAGGTGCTATCCAAGGTGCATCCGGCATTGTATATGGCAAGTCTGCTATTGCTGGTATTGAGACCGCTGCTGAGGCTGACGGTACTGAGTTAGACTTGGGGGATGGCACTAAGATAAAAACAATCTATGGCTACCCTTTAGCAACAGAAGATGATATTTCGAAAATTGTTGACGGTATTGGCACTGACAGTGATTTTGAAATGAAGAAAGAAAATAAATCTAAAGGTAATGATACGTACGCATATTTTGGTATTCCTAAATATGACTCTACGTGTGTTGAATATAAACAAGCAACGTCTGGAGCTGCGGCTGTAATTAAAGTAGTAGCTAATGATAAAGCGACTGTCACTGATGGTTGTAAGAAACCATAAGAATTCAAAGGCCAGCTAGTCTGGCCTTTATCTCCTTATTTTGATGAATCTCGGAATAGTTCATATGCGTAAATCATCAGGTCTTAGTGCAATAGAGTTTGTGGTTGTGCTGATTATCTTGGGGGTGATCGGTTATGTGGTATTACCAAGATTTATCAGCTTCGAGCCAGAAACTTACGAAGCGAAGTGGGAGCAAACCAAGCAGACCGCTGAACACGTTTCTGAAACGCTGAGCAATAAAGAAACTTACGATCGAATTGAAGAAGAGATTGGCCGTTCAAAAGGGCAAAATAACTAGACATTGGTTGTTTGTTCGTCTGTTCACACTTCGAATCGAAAAGTTACAAACCTATCATTAATCTCATAATTTCATCGTATACTTATTTCGCTTGTTCTAAGCCTAAGGTTGGGTTATGAAAATTCGCAGCTCTGCATTAGGGTTCACGTTAATGGAGTTAATCCTCGTGATTGTTCTCCTCTCTATCCTTTCACTTTTTGCAGCCAGCCGTTTTATGGGCTCAGGCAGTTTTTCTGCATATGCATTACAAGAACGCGTGATTTCTGTGATTCGCCAAGTGCAGGTGAATCGTATGCAGTCGAATATCAGCATCCCAAACAAGTCTTATCCTGAAAGGTGCCTACCTAGTAGCTACAAAGCTGGAGAGGACTCTAGCTACACTAATTTTTGTTTGTCGATTACAAGCTCTTGCATCGGGTCTAGTGCTGCATGCGGCCTGGCTAGCAAGGAACAAGACACTCGTAGTGACATGGTTGTTGATAAATCCGCAAAGTTTTCACTGACCAATGCTGTAACTAATCCAATCGAGTTTGATTTATTGGGTAATCCAATAAACTCAGCGAGTGGTGGGGTTTCAATCCTGATTGAAGATAAGCATGGTCGAAGCCGCTGCCAAGTTGAAATTAATACTCAAGGCTATGTTTCTAAAGGTACATGCTCATGAAGAAATCTAGTGGCATGACTTTGATAGAAATGATCATCGCGATTGTTTTAATGGGCATTGCGATGGTGGCGTTTACTTCTTTTCTTGTCCCTCAAATTCGAGATTCCGCCATCCCTCATTATCAAACCCGCGCGGCCGCATTAGGCCAAGGTTTCATGTCTCAGATATTGGCGCGAGGCTTCGATGAAAACAGCGACTTTGATGGTGGCACCGTTCGGTGTGGTGAGAATGGAGTGAGCTGCACTGACGTAAATAAATTAGGTGCGGATAAAAAACTAGACGGTTCCTTGGAAACAACGCCTAGTGATTTCAATGATGTCGATGACTATATCGGGTGTTGGAGCACATCTACAACGGCTTCTCAGTGTGATGGTATCCCTAGAGGGAATATTAGTGATGTACTTGGTGCGGACAGTACTGAGCAGTACAAAAACTTTAGATTAGAAATTAGCGTTGCCTATGATGATCTGACGGATAAAGCTCCCGATGAAATAACCGAATACAAAAAAGTAACATTACGGATTTTTGCGGGGAACACGCAGCCCCTTACTTTAACCGCTATTAAAGGGAACTACTGATGAAAGCTCGTGGTTTCACCTTAATGGAAATGATAGTTACGATTGTGATCGGCAGCTTCATCATGTTGGGTATAGCTGGGTATGTCCAGTTAGGAATGAAAGGGTACGCTGATACTATCGACCGCCAACGAATACAAACACAAGCTCAGTTTGTTTTAGAAAAGATGACGCGTGAAATCCGCCATGCTGTACCTAATAGTTTTCATGTGCCAAAAGGAACAACTAATTGTCTAGAGTTTGTGCCGATTGAATATTCTGGTTTTTACACGTTTAAGAATAATGACTTAGAGTTTTTGCTAGGTAATGACTCAACGCTTAATCCTATTCCTACGAATCGCAGGATGGTGATAAATCCGAGCCGATATGAAGATTTACAATCAACTTCTTCGCGAAATATAGCCATTGGTGGTTTAGCTAAAACAGGTAAGGTTTTTGTTGTTAGTGGGGGGGCAAGTACGATTACGGGATCCTCTGTTTCTAGCCGTCTTTATATTTATCAAGAGAAGTCGGAGGTTCGCTACTGTTTTGATACCAAGCGAGTTACGCGAAATGGTATTACAGTTGCGGATAGTGTCGATACGTCCGTAAGTGGTATGCGTTATCTAGAGTCTACTCTGCAACGAGGTGGTTTAGTTCATATTAATCTAGAGTTTGAGCAGGATGGTGAACGTAGTGTGTATCAACAAGATGTGCAGGTGCTCAATGTCCCGTAAAAGAAACTCCAGCGGAAATGTACTAATCATCGTGTTATTCGTCATTATTGTAATGGGATATTTGGCTTCCTCTTTAATGAAAGTTACATGGTCGAATCAAAGCGGATTAACAAGAGAGTTTTTGGGAACAAAAGCTTGGTTTGTTGCTCAGTCCGCCAATGAGTGGGCACTGACCAAGATGTATCCGTTAGATACAAGTACAACAGATATCGAGACCGTATGCAGTGGGGAGGTTAGCGGTGCCGTTCCGCCGGTAGCTGTGGGAAGTGGGTGCAAGGTTAATGCGATGGCATGTACAAATATAGGTACTTTCAATGAGGGTACCCCTGACGCTGAATCTCTTTTTAAGGTGCAGGCCACGGCAACGTGTGGTTCTGGGGTTATACAGGTACAGCGTCAGCAAGAAGTTTGGGTTAGGGATTAGGATAATGAAAAGAATAATAATTACTGCTTTATTCGTCAGTTTGTTTTCTTCTGAAAGTTTTTCTGCTGTTCCAAATGATATGACTCCATATTGGTCGATTAGTCAGGGGAAAATGAAAGCCAGAGGGAGCTTCTGTGGTGGGTATTATTATGATTTTGGCAACTATATTTGTCCCAATGGTCTTACAATGAATGTAGGCCAGTCAGTCAACGCTTACCGTGATATCAACATTCATGTTTATGGTGGTGTTGAACTTAAAGGAAAAAATACTTTAGGAAGCAGTGAACATTCGATCAATATCCTATCCAAGAACAGCGATTTCAAAGGTAAAAATGACATTGAAATTTTTGGGCGTGTGGAGTCTTTCGGTGCAGTTGAACTCAAGAACGATATTAAGGTTCACGGTTTAATCTACGTATCCCACGGAAAGGTGCTTCTTGAAGATGCAGAAGTACAAGGCAATGTTACCAGTTACTCTGATGGTATTGAGATAAAAGGTAAAAGGAATGTCATTAATGGCAGTGTTGAGGGGGCTAAAGACGTAACTCTCTCGAAAGTAACAGTGAATGGCAATGTTACGAGTACGGGTGGACAAATTAAAACGGAGAGCAATGGTAACAGGATTCATGGTGATGTTATAGCGCATGGTGATATAACGTTGAAGAAGACGGTTGTCGAGGGGAAAGTTACAAGTCAAGGCGGTGAAGTAAAGACAGAATCAAATGAAAATGAAATTCAAGGTGATGTTTGGGCACGAAGCAAAGTTACTTTAAAACAAACGAAAGTTACTGGGGATGTAACTAGTGAAGGTCACGAGGTGATCCTAGAGAGCCATAACCAAGTACACGGAAATATTCTCGCTCTACATAAAGTCGATATTAAAAACTCATTGGTTTGTGGCCGGGTAGAATCAACAGGTAGCGAAGTATCGTTGACTAACTCTAAACTCGATCAAAATCGAGGTGTTTATACTCTTAGTGAAGCGATTCAGTCCCACGGGAAAGCCACAGTAAAAAGCTCGACCGTCTGTGGTTCTGTTAACTCAAAATCACATTCTTACGAGTACAATGATAGTGACATTTATTGTGGTGTAGATGATCCCAACTGTCAGCCCCCCCAGACCGGAGAGTGCCCAATAGAGGCTGTAGCCTCACTTTGTCCTGAATTAGTTCCTGTTATTCCTCCAACACAGCAATGTTCACTATTACCAGAAGAAAACTTCAATTCAGGTTCATTGTCAAACTGGTCGGTGATGGGCTTTGGTACCAGTGACGAGCCCCATATCTCTGATGGACGTTTCATCTTAAACTCAAATAAACCAGAGCAGGCAACAGCCTCTGCATATAACTATATTTTTCCGTCAGATCAGAACTATTTAGAGATTGAGTTTGATCACAATGCATATGGTGGGAATGGTGCTGACGGTGTTGCGCTGGTGATTTCTGATGCGAGTGTCCCTCCTCAAACCGGGGCATTTGGTGGTCCGCTTGGTTACGGGATGAAGCTTCTAAAGAATCACTACCCTGAAGTCTCCAAAGATGTAGAAGGCTTTGCTGGTGGTTGGCTAGGTATTGGTATTGATGAGTTTGGTAACTACATTCGTGAAGGGAGCGAGAAAATCGTTTCAAATAGTGTTGCTGATAATGTTGGGGTGCGTGGACAGGGCGTCCAAGATGCGAATGGTAAGTGGTTGAAAGGTTATCCGTATATCACTGGCAAAAAATACAGCAGCTCGTTGGATAATCGAAAAGGTAAAGAGAAACTGCATCGTTATAAAGTAGTTTTAAATTCGCGTAACACCGATACGATAACGCTGGCTGTATTTCGAAAAGTCGGAAAAAATGGCGGATGGGATCCTGTTATCGAAGAGTTTAACGTTTTGAAAAAAGGTGGTTTTAACTATATTCCAGATAACTTCCGTCTGTCGGTAACGGCATCCACAGGTATGCTTACCAATACGCATGATATTGATAACTTCCGAGTCTGTGCGGACAAGTACTCGCGATTAACAGATGGTATTCATCATTTCGAGTTTGACTACTCAGGCTCAGGCAGTACGTGTCAGGCTTCTGATGTGACACTTAGAGCTTGTATGAATGAAAGTTGTTCTGAGCAATATCCTAGAGATGCATACGATGATGGCAGCTTAACGCCTCTCTCTGTCACTTTACTTCCATCTACTGGCAATAATGTTGCCAACTGGGTTGGTGGTACAAATGTACAGTTTGAGAATGAAACTCAGCTTGAGCTGCAAGGTTCAAGAGCTGGCGATATTACTTTGGGTATCGATCAAAGTTCCGTACCACAGTTTGGCTTTGAAGGGGCACGATGTCGAATTAATGGCGGGCCACTATCTGCTAACAACTGTAATGTAACCTTCGCTTCAAATGTGCTTGCGGTGAATGTTAATGATGTAGTTGCTAGTCGCGAAACTACGGGGGAGGACTACCTATCGTTTTGTTCAACTCGAACTGAAGACGGCGGTGAATCTCGCGGTGTTAATATGTCGATTGATTATGAAGTGGCACCGATCGATAGCTCTCAACCTGTCGTGATTTCTTACAAGAAAAAAGTGAAAGATCAGGCTGTGGAATGGAGTTCAAATGTCGAGCTAACCAGAGCTAATAAATACCTGCCTAATGTTTATTTTGATGATGAAGGCAAGGCATTCTTTAAGTTGAGATACTCTGAAGCTGGAAAGGTCAAACTTAAAGCCAGTGTTGAAGGTGTTGATGACTCGGATGGATTCGGCAGCTTCGTTAGTTTTCCTTCAAAACTGAAAGTTACTGCAAAGAGTGGTGATAAGAGCGGAGAGTGCACCAACAGTAAAAATGGCTGCTCTTCGGGGTTTGTTGCTGCTGGTGAAGTTTTTGAGTTAACCATCTCGGCATTGCAAGATGATGATACGGTTGCTGAGAACTATCAAGAGAAGACTATTACGGTTAGTAATAAAGTGAAGTACCCGTCTAATGGTTCATTAGCCAAACTTCTAAATGAGAAGCTACCAGAATCAAGTAAATGGTCTCGTGGCAGTGTGACGTTTGATCAATCGGTTTCAGAAGTCGGTGTTTTCGAGCTTATTGCTGAGGCACCAGTTGCTAAAGATGAAAATGGCGATGATATTGGCACATCTCTATATCTTGGTAGTAATGCATTTAAAATAGCCGATGGTAAGTCAACCATTGGGCGCTTCTATCCGGATTACTTTAAAGTCACCGGGACAGAGTGGACCTACCCTGATAATCAGAATCAATCTGTATATATGGGACAGAATTTTGAATCGGTTAAGTTTGAAGTCACAGCATATAACGCTAACGGTTACACAACTCAAAATTATGGTGGTTTTGCCAATTCTTTAAAAGCAGATTTGTATTTGGCTGGTGGTTACTCAGATAGACTTAGCATTTTGGATTCCGATTTGACTAGTGATAACTGGTCGGGAGCTGTGTGGAGCAAAACTTGGGATAACTCAGTTTATTGGCGTAAAGATTTATCTTTGCCGAGTCCCGATGGTCCATTTAATTCAAAACTACCGGCAGACAAGGATAGTTCCATCGAAACGTCTATTTCGCTTTCACTTAATAATAATGGAACTAAAGTATCTGGCTATGTTGATCCTACGATGTTCTTAAAAGAAGGGCAAAATAGCACTGAAGATAGAATGGTTTCGCAACAGCTACTATCGCAACCTGATGTCAGGTTTGGTCGCATAGCTCTGGATGATGTGGGAGTGAATCAGGGTAAATCTGTTAATATCCCCCTTAGAGTGGAGTATTGGAGAGATACCCGATTCGTTTTAAACAGTAAGGATAACGGGACAACAGTGTCCCCAACTCTAAAAAGCCAGGAGCCAGTTTGGCCTGATGATGGCTCCGACTGCGACATTTTACTTGAAGGCGTCAGAACGACGGTTAACGATGGTGCCATGCGTGAACTTATTGCTAAGCAAGAGCGCGCAGACTGTGGACGTCAACAAGCTGAAGTTTGGCTTAATCTCGACCCTAGTGGTAACAACCTCCCTTGGCTCAAATACGACTGGGACAATGATGGCTCCGAAGAAAACCCATCCTCCGTCGTCACCTTCGGTATTCACCGAGGTAATGACCGTGTGATTTACCGTGGTGAGCCAGGGTTAACCGGACAGTAACAACTTAGGTTTTTGCCCTTAAGTTAGGAAACTGCAAGAAATTGAGGCTTTCTGCTCATGTTTGTGTACCAATACCTTGCTGTGACAGCGAGGCATTGGTACATTTAGAGCAATTTTTGTCTTCTATATTTTTGCAGGATGAGCGAAGAGTATGTTTAAGAAACTTCGTGGCATGTTTTCTAACGATCTATCTATCGATTTAGGTACAGCCAACACTCTAATTTACGTAAAAGGGCAAGGAATTGTCCTTGATGAACCTTCTGTAGTTGCTATTCGTCAAGATCGTGTAGGTTCTGCAAAAAGCGTTGCTGCAGTCGGTCACGCAGCAAAACAGATGCTTGGTCGTACACCTGGCAACATTTCCGCTATCCGCCCAATGAAAGACGGCGTAATCGCTGACTTCTACGTAACCGAAAAAATGCTTCAGCACTTTATCAAGCAAGTGCACGATAACAGCATCCTAAAGCCAAGCCCACGTGTTCTTGTTTGTGTTCCTTGTGGTTCTACCCAAGTTGAGCGTCGCGCAATTCGTGAATCAGCACTTGGTGCTGGTGCCCGTGAAGTTTACCTAATCGACGAGCCAATGGCGGCGGCAATTGGTGCTGGTTTACGCGTATCTGAGCCGACAGGTTCAATGGTGGTCGATATCGGTGGTGGTACAACTGAAGTTGCCGTTATCTCTCTAAACGGTGTGGTTTACTCATCGTCTGTACGTATCGGTGGTGACCGCTTTGATGAAGCTGTGATCAACTACGTACGTCGTAACTACGGCAGCTTGATTGGTGAAGCAACGGCTGAAAAGATCAAACACGAAATCGGTTCTGCTTACCCAGGTGATGAAGTTCAAGAGATTGAAGTTCGCGGTCGTAACCTTGCAGAGGGTGTGCCACGAAGCTTTAGCTTGAACTCAAACGAGATCCTAGAAGCGCTTCAAGAGCCGCTATCTGGCATCGTATCAGCAGTCATGGTTGCACTAGAACAGTGCCCACCAGAGCTTGCTTCAGACATTTCTGAAAACGGTATGGTACTAACCGGTGGTGGTGCACTACTTAAAGACCTAGACCGTCTGCTAATGGAAGAAACTGGTATTCCTGTGGTTATCGCGGAAGATCCACTAACGTGTGTGGCTCGTGGTGGCGGTAAAGCTCTAGAAATGATCGACATGCACGGTGGCGATCTGTTCTCTGAAGAATAAAGGTTTAGGTGAAGCTCATGTCGGGCTTCACCTTCATTTCTGCTCTCTCTGTAATTCAAACATGCTCCATACCTAAAAGTATTTAGTTAAGTATTTTTAGGTTGCCAAGTAAGGCTCAATAATCATGGAAGCAATCAGGTCAAAAACAAGATGAAACCGATTTTCGGCAGAGGTCCGTCTCTGCAATTACGTCTGTTTTTTGCTGTCATCGTGTCGGCGAGCTTAATGCTGGCCGATAGTCGTCTAGATACGTTTTCCAACGTTCGATACCTACTAAACAGTATGGTTGCACCGATTCAGTACGCAGCGAATTTACCTCGTAGTATGTTCGATGGAGTATTTGAACGTTTTAATTCTCATCAGGCATTGGTTGAAGGCAATCGCAGCTTAAAGCGAGAAGTGCTACGCCTGAAAAGCGAGCTTATCTTGCTCGACCAATATAAAGAAGAAAACCAACGCTTACGTAAGTTGTTAGGATCTTCATTTGTCCGTGATGAAAAGAAAGTCGTGACAGAAGTAATGGCGGTTGATACTTCACCTTATCGTCATCAAGTGGTGATCGATAAAGGCCGTATTGATGGTGTTTACGTTGGTCAGCCTGTTATCAATGAGAAAGGCATCGTTGGTCAGGTCACGTTTGTCGCAGCGCACAACGCACGTGTTCTGCTGCTAACGGACGCGAAAAATGCAATTCCTGTCCAGGTGATCCGCAATGATATCCGAGTGATCGCATCGGGCAATGGTGAAATGGATGAAATCCAACTGGAGCACATTCCAACCAGCACAGATATTCAGGTTGGTGATTTATTGGTGACATCCGGTTTAGGTGGCATTTACCCTGAGGGATATCCAGTCGCGACGGTTACCAATGTGGATCACGATACGCGTCAAGAGTTCGCCTCAATCAAGGCTGAGCCGGTTGTGGAGTTTGATCGCTTACGCTACCTACTGCTGATTTGGCCGAATGAAGACCGTCAACACAAAGTACTGCGGTCCAATGTAGATGAAGGGTTAGAGCAAGAACAAGAGGTAACCGATGGCCAATAATGTATTGAGTAGCCGAATGGTGATTGGCGTCAGTTTCTTCGTTGCGCTGGTACTGCAAACCATTCCATGGCCAGGTGTGTTAGATGTGTTACGCCCTTCATGGTTGTTCCTTGTCACGTGTTATTGGGTGTTGGCACTACCGCACCGAGTAAACGTCGGAACTGCGCTAGTGTTGGGCTTATTATGGGACATTTTGATCGGCTCAACGCTTGGAATTCGTGGCATGATGATGTCGATCGTTATCTACCTTGTGGCGCTGAATTTCCTGTTGATTCGCAACATGGCATTGTGGCAACAGTCGATTTTAATTGCCTTTTTTACTGCGTTATTGGAAGTTTTGATATTCTGTGGGGAATATTTGAACCAGGACGTAGTATTTAATCCATTATCTCTGTGGACGGCGGCAATAAACTGTATACTTTGGCCATGGATGTTTTTATTAATGCGACGAGTTCGTCGTGCATGGCACGTAAGGTAAAGCGGTGAAGAAAAGCTTATCTCTCGTTCTCGCATCGGGTTCTCCGAGAAGAAAAGAGCTGCTTGCTCAACTGGGTTATGATTTTGAGATCGTATTGCCTGATATTGAGGAAGCCAAACAGGCTCATGAGCAAGCACGAGATTACGTGTTGCGTCTTTCTTTGGAAAAAGCTCAGGCAGGCTTAGCGTTGGCTAAGCCTGATTCCGTTGTATTGGGCTCTGATACGGTCGTAGTATGCGATGACCGTGTGCTAGAAAAACCAAAAAGTTTTGAAGATTCAAAGCGTATGCTTACTGACTTATCCGGTCGTCGCCATCAAGTGATGACTGCGGTGAGCGTTGTATCATCGGAACAACAACATTCAGTGGTCGTTACCACTGACGTGTGGTTCAAACCACTGACTCACGAAGAAATCGAACAATATTGGCAGTCAGGAGAGCCATGCGATAAAGCTGGAAGTTATGGTATTCAGGGACTCGGAGGGCGATTTGTCACCCGAATCGAAGGCAGTTATCACGCTGTAGTAGGCTTACCTTTGTTCGAAACCGATCAGCTAATTCAAGAATTTTTATAATTGTTTTGAGGTGTGCACATGAGTGCAGAATTGCTGCTTAACGTGACCCCGAGTGAAACTCGTGTGGCCATGATTGAAGGTGGAGTACTACAAGAAATACATATCGAGCGCGAATCGCGTCGCGGTATTGTGGGCAATATATACAAAGGCAAAGTAAGCCGAGTGTTACCAGGTATGCAGGCGGCTTTCGTCGACATTGGTTTAGATAAAGCGGCGTTTTTACATGCGTCAGATATTGTTCCTCATACCGAATGTGTGGCAGAAAACGAAAAACAGCAGTTTCAAGTCCGTGATATCTCTGAACTGGTACGCCAGGGACAAGACATTGTTGTGCAAGTGGTCAAAGATCCGCTCGGCACGAAAGGTGCGCGTTTAACGACGGATATCACCTTACCTTCGCGTTATCTTGTTTTTATGCCGGGGGCCAGCCATGTCGGTGTTTCGCAGCGTATTGAAAGTGAGAAAGAGCGTGAGCGTTTGAAAAAGGTGGTGAACCATTACTGCGATGAGCACGGTGGTTTTATCATTCGTACCGCGGCAGAAGGCGCTGATGAAAAAGAGCTATCTCAAGATGCGGCATTTCTAAAGCGTTTGTGGCTAAAAGTCATGGAGCGTCGCTCAAAATACAAAACGCGTTCAACACTTTACGGTGAACTCGGCTTAGCTCAACGCATTCTGCGTGACTTTGTTGGCACAGAGCTCGATAAGATCATGGTCGACTCCCGCCTTGAATATGAAAACCTGAAAGAATTCACTTCTGAGTATGTACCGGAGTTAACAGATAAGCTTGAGCTTTACGAAGGTGACAAGCCAATCTTTGACATGTACGACACCGAAAACGAAATTCAGCGTTCTTTAGAGCGCAAGGTCGAGCTAAAATCGGGCGGCTATTTGATCATCGATCAAACCGAAGCCATGACCACCATCGACATCAACACGGGTGCATTTGTTGGTCGTCGTAATCTCGAAGAGACTATCTTCAATACCAATATAGAGGCAACGCAAGCTATTGCGCGTCAGCTACGTTTACGTAACCTCGGCGGTATCATCATTATTGATTTTATCGATATGGCATCCGAAGAGCATCGTCAGCGAGTACTTACCTCACTGGAAACGGCGCTGGCGAAAGACCGAGTAAAAACCAACATCAACGGCTTTACCCAGCTTGGCTTAGTTGAAATGACGCGTAAGCGCACACGAGAAAGTATTGAACATATCTTGTGTTCTGGCTGTCCTACTTGTGAAGGCCGTGGCAGCGTGAAAACGGTCGAAACTGTATGCTTTGAGATATTACGCGAGATTACTCGTGTGAACCGTGCTTACGACGCCGATAATTTTGTCGTGTACGCATCGCCGTTTGTTGCTGAAGCGCTATTGGGCGATGAGTCTCATGCGTTGGCAGAGCTCGAAGTATTTATTGGCAAGCAAGTGCGAGTTCAGGCTGAACCCCTGTACATTCAGGAACAGTTTGACGTCGTAATGATGTAATTTGGAACATTTGTGAATTCTGGTGTTAACCGTTTTGGGCGTTTTTGTGCGTGGAGTTTAGTTACTGTATTGGTGTTATTAGCCATATTAGTAACCACGCTTCGCGTCACACTGCCGCAACTTAACCACTTCCAAGATGAGATCAAAACCTGGGTCAAACAAGGCACAGGTTTTGACGTTTCTATTGCCAATGTCGCAGGGACGTGGCGCAATAATCATCCCTCAATCGCGTTACTGGGTTTAGAGGCAAATCTACCAAACGTGCAAGATGCACGCTTCGCTGTTGAAGAAGTCCAAATTGAGTTCGACCTTATTCAATCTCTTTTTCAACTTAAACCTGTAGTTGCAGACCTTACCATTCATAACCTCGCTTTAGACATTCACACGGTAGACATTCTGCCGACTTCTCATCGTCAAGAACCGAAGCCTGAAGTGGATAAGAGCGAAGTGAAACTCATTGACCAACTCGACTCACTTCTTTTACGTCAGTTCGAAGACTTCACTATTAGCGATTCACGGATTTGGTATAAGTCTGTGTCAGGTGAAACTCGCCGTTTAGATATTGAGCAGCTTCGTTGGAGCAATCAAGGGAAACGTCACGTAGCCGAAGGCACGGTTAGCATTGCCGATGTTCGTCTGAATTCATTGTTGGTAAGCGCTAACTTTAAAGATCATGGCTCGTTGCGTGATGTATCTGGTGAGTTTTATGTGAGTGCTCAAGATGTCTCGGTCACACCTTGGCTGACCACTTACATGCAAGAAGAGTCAGGAGCAGAGTCGGGTAAAGTCAGCTTAAATACTTGGCTAACGCTCAAACATAGCCAACCGCATGATGCTTATGTTGAATTACTGCCTTCCGAGTTGGTGTGGAATGAAGATGGACATCATGAGCTGTTTATTGAGTCTGGAATTTTCAATCTTCGACCAGATAAACAAGGCTGGAAAGTAAATGGCCACTCACTTCAGATCAGAACCGATAATACCCCTTGGCCAGAGCTAGACGTCGCGTTTGATTGGCAACCAAACGGCTGGATGCTCAATCTCTCTCAAATCGACATCGAAGCACTCATTCCGCTCATCAAGTTGGCTCCAGAGTCAGAGTCGACCAGTGACCTTATTAACAAACTAGCACCGAAAGGTCGGGTCGAAGATGTCCGATTGTCAATGAACGGCGGTTTAGACACCTTACGCTACTCGGCTGAACTGGATGAACTCGCGATGACACAATGGGAGCTCCTACCCGGGTTTCATCACGTACAGGGCAGTGTATCGGGGGATGTGAATCAAGCTAAAGCAAAAGTCACCGTCATTGATGATGTCTTTCCGTACGGCGATGTATTCCAAGCTCCGCTGAATATCAAACAAGGTGAAGTCGATATTATCTGGCAGCAAGATGATGCGGGTTGGCGTTTGTGGTCGGATAAAGTGACGGCAGCAACGCCTGATCTTCAAGTCTTGGGGGCATTTCGTCTTGATTTCCCAAAAGAACAAAGCCCATTTTTATCGTTCTATGCCGAAGCGGATCTCTACAACGCGGGTGAAACATGGCGCTATCTACCGACTCTGGCACTTGGACAAGACTTAACCGACTATCTTTCGACCGCGATTCAGGGCGGAAAAGTGAATACAGCGAAATTGTTGTGGTATGGCGAGTTAGGTGATTTTCCTTACAAAGAACATAATGGCATGTTCCAAGCTTGGGTTGGATTAAAAGACGCAAAATTTAGCTTTGATACGGCATGGCCAACCATCACGGATTTGCAGCTAGACTTGCTGTTTGAAAATGATGCCATGTATTTGGATTCAAAATCAGCCACACTAAATGGCGTTCATGCCAAGCGTATCACTGGGCGAATCCCTGAGTTGGCAGAAGGTGGGCACATTGAGATTGAAGCGAAAGCAAGCGCGCCGGGTAATGAAGTCCGTGACTACATGATGGCGACGCCATTAGTGGATTCAGTCGGTGCCGCATTGACAGCGCTGCAAGTGAGTGGTCCCGTTTACTCTGAGTTTCAACTCAATATACCGTTTGATTTTGAGAAAGAGTCTCGCGCTTGGGGTTATGCCGATTTAACAGAAAATCGTGTTGATATTGAAGCGCCGCCAATGACGCTTGAAAACGCCACAGGACGTATCACCTTCGACAATGATGTGGTTACCACATCGGGTTTGTCGGCCGAATTATTACAACAGCCTATCTCTCTTGATTTCCATGGAGAGAGTGCGGAGCAAGGCTACAACGTGACAATTAATACACTAGGAGATTGGGATGTCGAGCCGCTCAAACCCTATGTCGGTGAGCGTTGGTTAAACCTTGTTTCTGGCCATGCGCCGTGGCAAATGGATATTGACTTGCAACTCAATGATGTTGGTTTCACTTATCAGCTTGAAGTGCTGGCGCAGCTAAATCGTCTGGCTAGTCAATATCCTTATCCTTTAGCGAAAAAAATTGGTGAGTCTGGGCAAGCGAAACTGCAAGCATCCGGCAACCAAGAGAGTATTTCAGCACGACTACAGATCCCAAATGTGAAGTATCAAACTGAGATAGATATCGCTGGCGATGTCCCGGTTCTGACTGCGACTCATTTAATGGTTGGCAAAGGTGGCTTCCGGATTAGTCCTATTGTCGGGCACGATGCTTCGGTGCGTGTCGAAGAACTGAATTTAGACCAATGGGCGGAGCTTGCGCAGGTCTCTGAGAGCAAGCCTTCATCGTCTGTTTTGGCAAGCATGAAAACGCCGACCATTCCATTGCCGACACGCATTGAAGTTGAAACGCCAAACTTACAGCTCGGTGGGATTGAGTTTCATGATGTGGATTTTTCAGCAAGCAAGAAAAATTTGAGTTGGCAACTCGATGTGGACAGTCAAGAGGTTAAAGGGAAAGCTAACTATCTGAAACCCTATGATCTATCGGTCTCTCTAGAGCACTTGCATCTGTACATCCCAGGGTTTGAAGAGATGACCAAAGAGCGCAGTTCAATCTTTGCGAGTGAAGATCAAAACGCACCTTTGATTACCAATTTTGACCGCAAGTTTCACGCAGAGATGCCAAACTTAACTTTGAACATCGATGATTTTTGGCTGCAAGGCTACAAAGTGGGCAAAGTGAATGTTGATTTGCAGCGTCGCCAGAACCGCTTGGAGTGGAAAAATATCACCTTTAGTAGCGGCAAAAACCGCATTGATATGAGTGGTTGGTGGGACCTGACGAAAGAGAGTAGTCATTCCAACTTAACCATGAAAATGAAAGGTGATAACAACACCGATCTTATGGAGCGCTTTGGTATTACATCAGGCATTCAACAAGCACCATTTGAGATCAATGCCAATATGGAATGGGACGGCGCACCTTGGTCAATGAAGACACAAACCTTGCAAGGAAACGTCTCAACGGAATTTGGTAAAGGCGTGATCAGTGAAGTTAGTGGTGCGGCACGCTTGTTAGGCTTGTTTAGCTTGGATTCTATCATCCGTAAGATGCAGCTCGACTTTACCGACGTATTCGATAAAGGCATGGCATTCAACTCGATCACGGGAACGGGCAAAATCCAAGACGGTGTGTTTATCACCAATGATATCGTAATGGATGCGTTAGCAGGGGAAATGCAAATCCGCGGCATCGCTAATATGAACAGCAGAATGGTTGATGCGGAAGTGAAATTCACACCAGACATCACATCAGGCCTACCAATGCTGACCGCGTTTGCCGTTGCGCCTCAAACTGCTTTGTATGTCTTAGCCATCTCTACGGTGATATCTCCGGTGGTTGAGGTCTTCACTCAAGTCAATTATGAAGTGAAAGGCCCACTAGACTCACCAACGGTGAAAGAAATTTCGCGAAGTAAAGGTGAATACAAGCTGCCAGAAAAACTGCGTGAACAGGCCAAATAACTCACCGAATATAATGGAATAGGGAGGAAACACATGGAGCGTGTTGGCATTATTCAAATGACTTCGGGTCCGGATATTAACGCGAATTTGGACTTCATTGAAAAACAGTGTGCTTTAGCGAGCAAGCAAGGTGCCAAACTTGTTCTTACTCCTGAAAATACAGTGCTATTTTCCAGTCGCGAAGCTTATCATCAACATGCAGAGCCACTTGGCAGTGGCATGATTCAACAGCGGCTCTGTGAAATCGCTAGAAAGAACCAGTTAACGCTAATTGTCGGAAGCATGCCCATTCAAACCGCAAAAGGTGTCACCACCACAACACTTGTATTGCCGCCGCACGGTAAATGCATTGCTCACTATGACAAACTGCATATGTTTGATGTCGACGTAGCCGATGGTTATGGTAGTTATCGTGAGTCGGATACGTTTATGGCGGGTAATCAAATAGTCGTTGCGGAAACTGATATCGGCAGTGTTGGATTGAGTATTTGTTATGATTTACGTTTCCCAGAACTTTATAAAGTATTGCGTCAAGAAGGGGCGGATATCATTGTGGTGCCCGCTGCGTTTACCGCTGTGACGGGGCAAGCTCACTGGGAAGTATTATTGCGAGCTAGAGCGATTGAGACACAATGTTGGATTTTGGCAAGCGGACAAACTGGAACGCATCCATGTGGACGAAAAACATGGGGACACTCAATGGTCGTTGACCCTTGGGGACGTATCCATAAACAGCTTCAGGATGAAGTAGGTTTATTGGTGACTGAGATAGATTTGTCACAAAGCCAACAAGTAAGGCAGAATATGCCGCTGACTCAACACAGTCGCTTTCAAAATGAATTGAGACGGAAATAAAAGAGCTAACTATGAGCACAAACCAAATAGAACAGGCACTCCTTGCCCCAAATGGTCTGACAGAACAAGACATTGCTGACACGCTTGCCAGCATTGCGACGCGCCAGATCGATTATGCGGACATTTACTTTCAGTCCAGCTGGCATGAGTCTCTGGTTCTAGAAGACAGCATCATCAAAGATGGCTCTTTTAACATTGATTGTGGTGTTGGTGTCCGCGCCGTAACTGGCGAGAAAACCGGCTTTGCCTACTCTGATCAAATCCAGCCTGAAGGCCTGAAGCAGAGTGCAATGGCGGCGCGCGGTATTGCTCAGCAAGGGCAGAATGGTAAAGTCCAAGCGTTTAAACGCACCGAAAACCAAGCGTACTATGCCGCTGTGAATCCACTAGCTGAATGGGAAAAGCAGCAAAAAACAGAATTGCTCAAATCTCTAGATGCTTACATCCGCACTAAAGAACCATTGATTAAAGAAGTCTCGATCAGCATCAGCGGTGTGCATGAGCAGATGCTTGTTGCGGCAACAGACGGTACTTATGCAGGCGATATTCGTCCTTTGGTGCGTTTGTCTATTAGCGTGCTCGCACAAAAAGGCGAACGACGTGAACGCGGTAGCGCTGGTGGCGGCGGCCGTTTCGGTTACGATTTCTTTTTAACGGAAAGCAATGGTGTGAAACAAGCTTTCCATTATGCAGACGAAGCGATTCGCATGGCGTTAATCAACCTTGAAGCAGAAGCCGCACCAGCAGGCATGATGCCAGTGGTATTGGGTTCTGGCTGGCCTGGCGTGTTGCTACACGAAGCGGTAGGTCATGGACTAGAAGGTGACTTTAACCGGAAGGAATCTTCGGTTTTCTCTGGCAAAATGGGTCAACAAGTGACGTCTTCGTTGTGTACCATCGTCGATGATGGCACGTTAAAAGACCTTCGTGGTTCACTGAATGTGGATGATGAAGGGGTAAACGGTCAGTACAACACGCTTATCGAGAATGGTGTGCTGAAAGGCTATATGCAAGACAAGCTAAACGCGCGGCTAATGGGTGTAAATCCAACGGGTAACGGTCGTCGTGAATCGTATGCACACTTGCCAATGCCTCGTATGACCAACACCTACATGCTTCCAGGTGAACATACGCCAGAAGAAATTATCTCGACGGTCGAGAAAGGGTTGTATGCGCCAAACTTTGGTGGCGGCCAGGTGGACATTACTTCGGGTAAGTTTGTGTTCTCTGCATCGGAAGCGTACTTGATTGAAAACGGTAAAATTACGCGCCCTGTTAAAGGTGCGACGTTGATTGGCTCAGGTATCGAAGCAATGCAGCAAGTGTCTATGGTCGGTAACGACCTAAGTATCGACAAGGGCGTTGGCGTATGTGGTAAAGCAGGTCAAAGTGTGCCAGTTGGTGTTGGTCAGCCGACCTTGAAGCTGGACTCACTGACAGTGGGTGGCACTGAGTAACTCAGTCGAATCGTTATAAAAAGAGCGCTCATTAGAGCGCTCTTTTGCTTTGTGAGTCGGTGTCAATTACAGGTTTTCTTCAGCAAATTCCGCCAAGCGGCTACGAACCACGCCGTTGAGGTGAATATTTGCGCTGCCTTCAAAGTTCTTGAAGCGCTCAACCATGTACGTCAATCCTGATGTCACTGGGGTGAGGTAATGAGAGTCAATCTGCGCCAAGTTACCGGAGCAGACGATTTTGGTTCCTTCACCACAGCGGGTAATGATGGTTTTGATTTGTGATGCAGTGAGGTTTTGACACTCATCAAGCAGTACAAACGCATTTTGAATCGAACGGCCACGCATAAAGTTGATCGATTTAAATTGAATGTTGGCTTTATCGCAGATGTACTTCAATGAGCCTTCAGTGCAGTGATCGTGTTTATGTAGTGCTTCCAAGGTATCGGTCACCGCCGCTAACCACGGCATCATTTTCTCCTCTTCGGAGCCGGGTAAGAAGCCGATGGATTCACCGATATCTGGCGTGTTACGTGTTACGATAATTTTATCGAACATGCTTTTTTCAATGGTTTGCTCCAATGCTGCTGCCATTGCCAGTAATGTCTTACCACTACCCGCCGCACCCGTTAGAATCACCAAGTCAATTTCTGGATCGAGTAAGGCATCTAACGCCATTCCCTGGTAGATATTTTTAGGTGTGATGTCCCAAGCCTTGCGATGCATTAGGCGTTCGCGGCTCAGGTCGAGAAGCGTTAGCTTGTCTTCATTGATGGTTTCTACGCGACCAGCAAAGTCACTGTCTTCATCAATAACGTATTGGTTGATAAAGGTTGGGTCGAAGGGTTCGCGACTGAGTTTGTGGTAAGTTTTTCCGCCCAGTGCATAGCTTTCTACTTCCTCAATACCGCTCCAGAAATCCCCTTCACGCAATTGAAAGCCTTTGGTTAGGTATTGAATGTCGTCAATCAGTTGGTCGGTTCTATAGTCCTCAACAAAGCGTACACCAGCCCCTTTGGCTCGCAGACGCATGTTGATGTCTTTCGTGATCAGTACCACTTCACGTGGTGCACGTTTATTTTGCAGATAAAGCACCGCGTTGAGAATACGGTTGTCACCGGCTTTGTCGGCGAAGGCTTTGACGGTTTCCTGCAGTTCAAAATCCGCCAAAATGGAAATAGTACCCTGGTCGGGGTTGTCTTTAGAAACAGGAATGCCTTCAGAGATTTCATCTGGCGTTGCTTCTTTAAACAAATCTTCCAAGGTGCGAATAGCCACGCGCGCATCTCTTGCAACGTCGCGCTTACTGTCTTTGATTCGGTCGAGTTCTTCTAACACGGTCATGGGGATAACGACATCGTGTTCTTGGAAAGAGAAGATGGCAAAGGGTTCATGAAGAAGAATGTTGGTATCGAGTACAAACAGTTTCCGATCGGTATCGCCCATAGCGTCTCCTTGCCGTAGTACGGCTCTGCATGCGAGTTGTTAGGTCGTTTCCAAATAGGTGTGAAGTGACCTAACTCTGATTGCTTGCAATAGAGGTTGTCGGGCTGATGTCGGCTAGTGTGCAACCGAGTAGCAAGACAACTTACTGCAAACCCGTGTTGATCCTAATCGTGTACTAACGCGCTTAAATCATATGCAATGGTTTTAAACGCCCCTCATTAGAAGTATACGTAATATTTACGTTCTACAACTTAATAATTGGCATGAGTATTTTACAATTTGATTGCATTTAGAGTTTGGGAAAAAAAGTTTCTGCTTGGTGCGGTTTCGGCGTGACCTAAATCACAGCTTCAAGTAAGATTAGCGACCTTTTTCTGCGTATAGGCTACGTCCGATTTATCATGTTGAGCTGGCTTAAAAAATACTCAGCTCATACTGGAATGACGAATGCTACCGGCATAGCAGAAGCCAGAATCAGATCTAAACTATTATCCATGCCTACGGGCATGAGTAGACCAACAAGAAATACGAATCAAGAACTAATAACGAGGTAGTCAATTCATGACATTTGCTTTGGGGCAGCGCTGGATTAGCGATACGGAAAGCGATTTAGGTTTAGGTACCGTTGTAGCAATGGATGCTCGTACTGTGACATTGATGTTTGCAGCGTCAGAGGAAAACCGAGTTTACGCACGTAACGATGCACCTGTTACCCGAGTCACCTTTAATGTTGGGGATGTCATCGATTGCCAAGAAGGTTGGTCTCTAAAAGTAGAAGAAGTACTGGAAGATGAAGGTCTTTACACCTATTTCGGTACTCGTGAAGACACGCAAGAAACCGCTGTTGTTCTGCGTGAGATTTTCCTTAGCAACCAAATTCGTTTTAACAAACCTCAAGATAAGTTGTACGCCGGTCAAATCGACCGTATGGACAACTTTGTTCTGCGTTACCGTGCGCTAACCAACCAGTTTGAGCAGCATAAGAGCCCAATGCGTGGCCTATGTGGTATGCGTGCAGGTTTGATCCCTCATCAGCTTTACATCGCGCACGAAGTTGGCCGTCGTCACGCGCCACGCGTCTTGTTGGCGGATGAGGTAGGTTTGGGTAAAACCATCGAAGCGGGCATGATCATCCACCAACAAGTTCTGTCTGGTCGTGCCGAACGCATTTTGATTGTGGTGCCTGAAACACTGCAGCATCAATGGCTGGTTGAGATGATGCGTCGTTTCAATCTGCATTTCTCTATCTTTGACGAAGAGCGCTGTATCGAAGCGTTTGCGGATGCAGAAAACCCATTTGATACTCAGCAATATGTGCTGTGTTCTTTGGATTTCCTACGCAAGAGCCGCAAGCGTTTTGAACAAGCACTGGAAGGTGAATGGGACCTACTGGTTGTCGATGAAGCGCACCACCTAGAGTGGAGTCAAGACAAACCAAGTCGCGAATACCAAGTGGTAGAAGGCTTGGCTGAACGTACTCCTGGTGTGTTGCTACTGACTGCAACGCCAGAGCAGCTTGGTCGTGAGAGTCACTTTGCTCGTCTGCGTTTGTTGGATCCAGACCGCTTCTATGATTACGAAGCATTCGTTGAGGAAGAAGAGCAATACGCGCCCGTAGCAGATGCGATTACTTCACTCTTTTCCGGTGAAAAGCTACCTAATGAAGCAAAAAACCAGATCACTGAGTTGTTGTCTGAACAAGACGTAGAACCACTTTTCCGTATTATTGAAAGTGAAGCGGACGAAGAAGCTAAAGCGTCGGCACGCCAAGAGCTGATCGATAACTTGATGGATCGTCATGGTACTGGGCGTGTTTTGTTCCGTAACACGCGCGCGGCCATCAAAGGCTTCCCTACGCGTAACGTGCATCTGATGCCAATGGATATTCCACCGCAATACACTACATCAATGCGTGTTGCTGGAATGATTGGCGGTAAGATGAGTTCTGAAGCACGTGCGATGAAGAACCTTTACCCGGAAGAAATTTTCCAAGAATTTGAAGGCGATGACGCGAGCTGGTGGCAGTTTGACTCGCGTGTGAATTGGTTGCTTGAAAAAGTAAAAGAGAAGCGCAGCGAGAAAATCCTCGTGATTGCTTCTCGTGCGAGTACCGCACTGCAATTGGAGCAAGCACTGCGTGAGCGTGAAGGTATCCGCGCCACCGTTTTCCACGAAGGTATGTCGATTCTTGAACGTGACAAAGCGGCGGCTTACTTTGCGCAAGAAGAAGGTGGAGCACAAGTTCTTATCTGTAGCGAAATCGGCTCTGAAGGTCGTAACTTCCAGTTTGCCAACCAACTTGTCATGTTCGACTTGCCATTTAACCCAGACTTGCTTGAGCAACGTATTGGTCGTTTGGACCGTATCGGTCAAAATCGCGATATCGACATTCATGTTCCTTACCTGAAAGGCACATCGCAAGCGATCCTAGCACGTTGGTTCGATGAAGGCCTGAACGCTTTTGCGGAAACCTGCCCAACAGGCCGTGCTGTTTACGATAAGTACTCCGATGATCTGATTGAAATTCTTGCCTCTGGTGATACCAGCACGCTAGATGAGATCATTGAAGCGTCAGCAAAAATGAATAAAGAGCTGAAATCCCAATTGGAGCAAGGCCGTGATCGCCTATTAGAAATGCATTCAAATGGCGGGGAAAAAGCACAACAAATCGTTGAGAAAATTGAATCAACTGACGGCGATACCAATCTGGTCACCTTCGCACTTTCTCTTTTTGACACGATTGGCTTGAATCAAGACGATAAAGGTGAAAACGCCCTGATTGTGACCCCATCTGAGCACATGATGGTGCCAAGCTACCCAGGTCTGCCATACGAAGGAGCGACGATCACGTTTGATCGTGATACAGCGTTATCTCGTGAAGATATGCACTTTATCAGTTGGGAACACCCAATGATCCAGGGTGGTATCGATCTTCTTATGAGTGAAGGGGTGGGGACGTCTGCGGTATCTCTATTGAAAAACAAAGCGTTACCAGTCGGGACTATTCTTCTTGAGTTGATTTACGCGGTAGATGCGCAAGCGCCAAAACGCAGTGGTATCGCGCGCTTCTTACCGAAAACGCCAATCCGTTTAATGATGGACTCGCGTGGTAATGATTTGTCTGCTCAAGTGGAGTTTGAAAGCTTTAACCGCCAGCTCAGCCCTGTAAACCGTCACTTAGGTAGCAAGTTGGTTACGTCGGTACAGAAAGACGTACACCGCTTAATTGAAGCTGGTGATGTTCTTATTGAAGAGAAGGTCGAAGAAGTACGCAAGCAAGCTCATCAAGATATGCAGCACAGTTTGAATGCAGAGCTTGAGCGTTTGCAAGCACTGAAAGCGGTGAACCCAAATATTCGTGACGAAGAAATTGAAGCTATCGACGCACAAATTAAAGAGCTCACTGGTTACATCAACCAAGCTCAGGTTCAGCTCGACTCGCTGCGTTTGATTGTGGTGAGCCACAACTAAGTAAGTATTTATTGCTCATTAAAAAAGGTCTTCAGTTGAAGACCTTTTTCTTTATTTACGGTTTAGTTTCTTTATGCGGAATGCATTAATCACTGATAGCTACCTCATTTACATCAACCACTTCCACCAGATAAATACAGCCAAGAAGCCAAACAAGTAAATCAGGCCTGCAATCGACAACCACTTTAGTTTAGGTCCAACAGCCAAAGGCTCAGGTAACTCAGTTTTGCTCACTAAGGTGTAATTTAGCAGAGCAAAGAATGGCGTGGTCATAAAGGCGAGGATCATCGCAAAGTTCAGCATAGGCAATAACGCAGAAGCCCAGAAAACCACAATACCCAATGCAAGTAAGGAGACTACCAGCATGATCGCTGAAGTGGTTTTAGGGTTAGTGTCTGGTTGCGAGCGCAGTAAGCGTTGAGAATCCGAAATAACGCGCGAATAGCCATCAATAACGGTAATCGTGCTGCCAAAGATACAGAAAAACGCAATTACCGCGATCAAGTAACGAGACCATTCGCCAATCGTTGCCGCATATAAGCCAACCAATTGGTGGGAGAAGCCAACGCCAGAGCTTTCAAGCGCAACGCCAGAACCATAAAGCATCAAAGAGCCTAGCGATACAAAGATAATGGCAAGAAACGCCGTGCCAATATAACCGACATTAAAGTCAAATAGAGCAGAGCGGTATGTTACTTCTTGCTGGCTTGATTGGCGTTTTAGCCACGCTGAGGTTAAACAGGAGATCTCTATCGGTGCAGGCATCCACCCCATTGTCACGACGATAAAACCAATAGCCGCAATAGACCAAGGTGACGGCGGCTCGAAGTTGGCTACTTGCTCAACAGGGTTACCAAAGGCGATAGAAACAGCGAGTAAAGTCGCGATGGTTAACACCGACATGATCACCTTAGATAGCGTATCGAGCGCTTTGTAATGGCCAGCAAATAATATGATCAGGCAGGTGACAATCACAATGATGCTGAGTGATGCCATTGATAGTGAAAACGGAATGAAGTAGCCCAGCAAGCTAGCGCTAAACATCAACAAAGCGGCGGTATTGATGACGGCCGATACCACGCTCAGAAATAGAAATAGCCATAGATAAGGCCGACCTAATTTCGCGTAGCCCTCAACCAAGGTCAGCCCTGTCCCCATGGTGTACTGTACGCCCGCTCGGAAAAAAGGGTATTTAAACAGGTTTACGAGCAGAATCAGTGCAGCCAATTGCCAACCATAAATCGCACCAGCCTTGGTTGATGCCACGAGGTGAGAGCCACCGACCGCAGCAGATGCCATTAATATGCCGGGGCCTAGCGAACGAAAAAATAAGGAAAGTTTGGATTGGGGTTTATCTATAACGGCGGAGTCCATTGCTTATTGTCCTTTTTATCTTATGTATCTTTCTAAAGAGATACATACCGCAGTACATGACAAGCTGAGCGAACGCCCTATACTGCGCAACGGTAATGTCTTTTAAATGCTGTGTTTTGGTGTATTTATTTTAAGTATTCTTTGCGAATATCATGCTGTGTGCATCTAGCACTCTATTCAGTTATGCGTCTTGTTGTCAAACTAAATTTACAACGTGCTATTTTTAGTTTTTATGCTAAAGGATTGACTTTGTTTTATTGGGTTGAACTTTTCTTCAGAATCCTGCATCTGGGTGCTATTTGGGTATATAATCGTGGCGTTTTTATTTTGTAGAGATCTCCCATGGCAATGCTTGAATATACCCCTCCCACCGACCCTTGGGTTGATATCGTTTTTGAGGATGACGACATTCTGGCAGTGAATAAGCCATCAGGGCTGCTGTCTGTCCCTGGTCGCCTTGCAGAGCATTACGACAGCATGTGGAGCCGCCTCAAAGAGTTGCATCCAGAAATTCAAGTTGTGCATCGCTTGGATATGTCGACATCAGGGTTGATGTTGCTGGCGAAAAACAAACCCGCGGAGCGAGCATTAAAAAAGCAGTTCCAATATCGCCTCACTCACAAGGTGTATTACGCACGTGTTTGGGGGCATGTTGAGCCGCAAGAAGGGAATATTGATCTTCCATTAATTTGTGATTGGCCAAATCGTCCACGACAAAAAGTATGTTTTGACGACGGCAAACCATCTCAAACTTTATTCCAAGTAGTGAAGCGTGAAGTGCACCCTGATGGCACCCATACAACCGTTGTGCGACTACTGCCCATTACTGGTCGATCGCATCAGTTACGCGTGCATTTGATGGCGATTGGTCATGCGATTGTGGGTGATGAGTTTTATGCAAGCGAAGAGGCGTATCAGTTTTCAGAACGTTTAGAGTTGCACGCTGCGGAGCTAAGTTTTTATCATCCAGCTACGGATCAGCTGAGCAGTATTTTTGTACCCTGTGACTTTTATTCTGAAGCCGAGGCGATGATCTTTAACTATTTTTCGCCAGAGCGTACATTGCCTGATTATAAAACGTTGCCACACCCTTAATGCCAATTGCACTCAACAGCGGTTCTTTCTAGTTCGCTATTTTTGGCTATTTCGTTACTGTGGTTGATGTATCCTGTCTTTCAGCCGTGAACAAGGAGTTGTTATGTCTTTGCCAAGCATCGTATTTTTAGACCGAGCGACCATCCCAGAACATATTGAGGTCCCACGACCTGGCTTTCCGCACCACTGGCGTGAGTACGACCTAACTGCGCCTGGGCAGGTAATAGAAAGGTTAGCAGATGCCGATATCGTGATTAGCAATAAAGTCGTGCTTGACCAACATGTATTAGAGCAACTACCAAAATTACGGATGATCGCGGTTGCCGCAACTGGTTTTAACAACGTCGATGTGAACTACTGTGCTAATCATGATATTGCGGTTGCTAATGTACGTGGTTACGCGACGCGTTCGGTGCCCGAGCATGTGATGGCAATGTTATTCGCTTTAAGACGGAATTTATTTGGGTACCACCAAGATATTGCCGCAGGTGAGTGGCAGAGTAACCAGCAGTTTTGTTTTTTTACTCACCCAATCGGGGATATTGGTGGTAGCACGTTAGGTGTTGTTGGTAGTGGGGCACTAGGGCAAGCGACGGCGAATCTGGCTCAAGCGTTAGGAATGACCGTCTTGTTTTCTGAGCGTAAAGGGGCGGCAGAATGTAGACCAGGTTATGTGTCGTTTGAGGAAGTATTAAAACGCTCCGATGCGCTGACTTTGCATTGCCCGCTCAACGATCATACTCAGAATTTAATTGGTCAAGCAGAGTTGAAACAAATGAAGTCCAACGCCATTTTGATTAATACAGGGCGTGGAGGTTTGGTGGATGAGAGCGCACTGGTGGATGCCTTAAAACATCAAGAAATTGCAGCGGCTGGTTTTGATGTTTTTACACAAGAACCGGCTGATGAGAGCAATCCGCTGATTGCCAATATGAGTTTACCTAATTTGTTACTGACACCGCATGTTGCATGGGGCAGCGACTCATCTATCCAACGTTTAGCGGAAATCTTGATTGAGAACATTAACGCTTTCGAGCGCGGAGACCGCGTGAATCGCTTAGTGTAACGCTGACAGTAAAACCAAAGATAAAAAAAGCAGACATTGACGTCTGCTTTTTGCGTTTAAATCGAATGCTCATTGCTTGAGCCGTCGAATTAAAACTCTTCTTCGTTTAGACCTTTAAGGATCTGAAAGATTTCGCGGTACGCTTTTGCTGGTTTCCCAGCTTTTTTCTCTTTCGCTGCTTGGCGAGCAAGTTGGCGTAGACGCTGACGATCCGCTTCTGGGTACATTTCCATTACGTCATCAATGGCTTTGTCACCTTCTTCCACTACGCGATCACGCAACGCTTCAAGTTTGTGGAATACCGCCGTTAATTGAGAGTGCTTATTACGAATTTTATCCAGTGCGGCTTGGATTGGCTCTGGATCTTCGTAACGCATCAATTTACCGATACGTTGTAATTGGCGACGACGCGCTTCATTTTTAAAGCGTTGCGCGTCAGCAATTGCTTCTCGCAAATCTTCACTCAATGGAAACTTTTCTAGAACTGAAGGTTTGAGGCCGACAAGCTCCTCACCTAGCTTTTGCAGTTCTTCCATGTCTCGCTTCATCTCGGATTTACTTACCCAGATGATCTCTTCTTCTGGTTCCCATGGCGCTTTTTGATTCTTACGTGCCATTTCAGTTGCCTGTGTTTTGATTAATATTATGACTATTTTAACAAGAATCATGGGGAGAAAGCGAAATTCTTGTTATCCTATTGTTCATCAAAGACAAGATGTGAAAGACAATGGATATTAAACAGCAGGTTGCTGAGCAACGTACCGAGCTAGAGCAAGCCGTCGCAAGAGCCTTAAAGCTTGCATCGGCAAAATCTGACGCCGCCGAAGTCGCAATTACTAAAAGCACTGGTTTAAGTGTTTCAACTCGTATGGGTGAAGTAGAAAATGTCGAGTTCAACAGCGATGGTGCGCTGGGCATTACCGTTTACCGAGGTCAACGCAAAGGCAGTGCTTCCACGTCTGATTTAAGTGAAGCGGCAATCGAGCAAACCGTTATAGCGGCGCTAGATATTGCACATTACACATCTGAAGACCCATTTGCAGGCCCTGCAGCAAAAGAATACATGGTGCAAGAGATCCCGGAGCTTGATCTTTTCCACCCTGACGCACCCGATCCAGACTATGCTGCCGATGTGGCGATTGCCGCTGAGAAAGAAGCGCTAAGTTATGACAGAGCAATCAAGCAAAGTGATGGCGCGAGTTATGATAGTCATTACGGCGTGAAAGTGTATGGCAATAGCCATGGCTTATTAGCTAGTTATGCGTCTAGCCGCCATAGTACTAGCTGTTGTGTAATTGGCGTTGGTCAAAACGGCGAGATGGAACGTGATTACAGCTACACCGTGGCACGTCATCGTGATGACTTATGGACCCCAGAAACGGTGGGTCGTAAGGCGGCAGAGAATACGGTTAACCGCTTAGATGCGCAGCGTCTAAAAACAGGTCAATACCCAATCATGTTTGCGGCTGATGTTGCGACAGGCTTGATTGGCCATCTCGTTATGGCGATCAGCGGTGGTAACCTGTACCGAAAATCTTCTTTCTTACTTGACCATCTAGGCAAACAAGTGCTTCCTGAATGGTTCAATATCTCAGAACGTCCGCATGTATTGCGTGGTTTGGCATCAAGTCCATTCGATAGTGAAGGTGTGTACACTCAAGACCGTGAGATCATTACCGACGGTGTGCTAGCAACTTATCTGTTAACCAGTTATGCCGCACGTAAAATGAAGATGACGCCGACAGGTCACGCTGGTGGGATTCATAACTGGTACGTGAAGTCGACAGGCCAAAACTTCGAGCAAATGCTTAAAGAGCTCGGTACTGGTCTTCTAGTGACAGAAGTCATGGGACAAGGTGTGAACGTGGTAACGGGTGATTACTCTCGCGGTGCCGCAGGCTTCTGGGTTGAGAACGGCGAGATCCAATACCCAGTATCAGAAATTACCATCGCAGGTAATCTAAAAGACATGTTCACCAAGATTGTAGCGGTTGGTAGTGATATTGAAACGCGCTCACAAATCCAAACAGGCTCTATCCTACTGGATACCATGAAAGTGGCGGGTGAATAAGCTTTCCTAGCAATTCAGAATCAAAAAAGCCTGATGTGTTCATCAGGCTTTTTCGTTTTTTCTGTTAGGTAATCAGTATTGTGGCAAGCCCTAAGAAGACAGATAAGCCAATCACATCCGTCACCGTTGTTAATGCCATACCACCAGCTAAAGCGGGATCGATGTTCATTTTTTTCAACAGGATTGGAATCGTTACTCCGGCAATACCTGCGACCAATAAGTTGGTCAGCATGGCGGCGGAAATGATTCCTCCGAGCATCCAGTTACCTTTCCAAGCAACAACAATACCACCAATAATCAGCGCCCACATTATACCGTTGAGTAAGCCGATCGAGGCTTCTTTCATTAACAGTTCACGTTTGTTTGAGTCTCCGATATGACCAAGAGCAAGACCACGAATCACTAGTGCGACGGTTTGGTTACCAGCGACACCACCCATGGACGGAACAATCGTCATCAATACCGCAATGGCCGCCATTTGATCTAATGTGGCCTCAAACATGTTAGAAACTGAAGCAGCAGCAAGGGCGGCTAATACGTTAGCGCCAAGCCAGATACTGCGTTTGCGAGCTGATTTTACAACAGGCGCGAAAGTATCTTCGTCATCGTCCATACCCGCCATACTCATCATCGAGTGTTCCGCGTCTTCACGAATAACGTCAACCACGTCATCGATGGTGATACGGCCGACCAAATGCAAGTTTTCATCAACAACAGGTGCAGATACCCAATTACGGCGTTCGAACAGACTCGCAACATCTGAGTCGCTAGTATCGACGGTGATGGCCTCGTCCGCGTCTTCCATTACATCAATGATTTTTACGTCTGGCTGAGTGGTAATAAGCGTCGTGATCGGCAGTTCACCGATGAGCTTACTCTCTTCATCGATCACATACAGGGCATCCGTAGCTTCTGGAAGCTCGCCTTTCATACGTAGATAACGCAAAACTACGTCCACATCTACGTCACCACGAATTGTGATGACGTCGGTGTTCATCAGTCCACCCGCGGTGTCTTCTGGGTAGGATAGGGCGGTTTCGACCCGTAGGCGGTCAGAGGAGTCCATTTGCGACAGGACTTCGCGTGACAGGTTGTCAGGCAAGCTACGCAGTACGTAAGCCACGTCATCGGTATCCATGCCTTCTGTCGCTTCTGCAAGCGCTTCTGGTGCCATTTTGGATACGAGGCTGTCTTTGACGTCTTCGTTCAGCTCGTCAAGGATTTCACCATAATCTTCAGGGTCGGTGAGTTGCCAAAGAACTTCACGGCTCTTACGTGGGGAGGCTTCTAAAAGGTGAGCGATATCCTCAGGTTCCATGTCCTGTAATTGACGACGAACATGGACGAAGCGGCCATTTTCTAGCGCTTCTGTGACTTCTTGGAGGGCTTGGTGAGCTTGGTCGAATTCAATTTGCTCTGCCATTCATTCCTCCCAATTCCTGATATTTACAATGCGTTGAATAATAACTTAATTCTAGGCGCCTTTTAATAACAACTTATGATACTAAGCAAATTTATTTATTAGGTCAGGGAAGAGAAAGATAATGGGAGGTAAGAAAAAAGCGAGTAAACTACTCGCCTTCATCAAATTTATCTTCGATCAAGTGGCAAACGGCATCCAGTGCTTCTTCCGCTTGCCCACCCGTTGCGTGGATCGTGACGTATTGTCCTTGAGCGGACTCTAGCATTAACAGGCCCATTACGCTGTCTGCTGTGGCGGTTTTGTCTTCTTCATTGTCGATGGTGATGACCGCTTCAAAGCTCTGTGCCAGTTCGACCAGTTTGACTGCTGCACGAGCATGTAAGCCAAGGCGGTTTTGAATCAATACTTTACGACTTAACTCCACGGCTACTCCTTAGCGTTTTTCTCTAGTGAGGTATGGCGAATTTGTACTTGGTGTCCTTTGTTGGCGAAGTATTCACCGATTTGCTGAGTTAAGTACACCGAGCGGTGCTTACCACCAGTACAACCGATTGCAACGGTCAGGTAGCTGCGGTTGTTTTTCTCAAGCAGAGGTAACCAATTCTCTATAAAGCTTTCAATTTGATATTTCAAACTTAACACCGATTGGTGTTGCTCTAAAAATGCGGCGATAGGAGCATCCAGACCTGTAAGCGGGCGTAGTGCTGGTTCCCAATGTGGGTTAGGTAAGAAGCGAACGTCGAATACGTAATCGGCATCGGAAGGCAGGCCGTATTTAAAACCAAAAGACTCAAATACCATAACGAGCCCTTTGCGCTCTCTGCCTTCAACGCGCATACGCACGGTTTCACTCAATTCATGCAAAGACTGCCCACTACTATTCAGGACCAGATCTGCATGCGCTTTGAGTGGCGTCAAAATTTGCTTCTCACGCTCGATGGCTTGATCGAGCGAGAGGGAGGTGCCACCTAAAGATAACGGGTGAATTCGGCGTGTTTCACTGTAGCGTTTGAGTAGCGTTTCTTTATTAGCGTCCAAGAAAAGCACGGTCACATCAAGCTCAGTTTTTAACTGTTCTAGTGTACTCGTCAGTTCTTTTAGCTTTTTAGGAATATTGCGAATATCAATGCTGACTGCAACATTCTGTTTGCTGTCAGCAACAGAATGAACAAATGCGTCTAGCAAGTTAACTGGCAGGTTATCAACACAGTAGTAACCTAAGTCTTCCAGTACACGAAGCGCAATACTTTTACCGGCACCTGAGTGCCCGCTAACAACGATTAGTCGCATGGAGTTAGTCCTGCTTATTGGTGAATCATGATGTCGTAAAGTTCTTCATCACTCTGAGCATTACGCAGTAGTTTTAATACTTGCTTATCGCTCAGACGTTCTGCCATAGAGGATAGAGTCTTGAGGTGCTCTTTGCACTGTTCTTCTGGTACAAGGAGCGCAAAAAGAAGATCGACAGGTCGATTGTCAATCGCATCAAATTCGATTGCTTCATCACATTGCAGTAAGACAGCAATGGCCTTGTCGCTTGATTGCATTCTCGCGTGAGGGATCGCAATACCGTTTCCGATACCGGTACTGCCCATTTTTTCTCTATTGAGCATGCATTCGAACAGCTCGGTAGAATCTTGGCCCGTTTGATCAGCCACGATACGGCTGATCATTTCAAGGGCGCGTTTTTTACTCGTGCAGTGGACCGCACTTTTGGTGCAGTCCAATGACAGTATTTCGCTCAGTTGCATGATTAATGACTGTTTAGTTTTTCTTTGTGCTTATTAAGTTGGCGAACCAATTTATCTACCAGCGAATCGATCGCGGCATACATATTTTCGTCATCGGCTGATGCGTGGATTTCGCCTTGATTTATGTGAAGCGTAGCTTCCGCGATTTGAGTAATTTTTTCAACTTTTAGTACAACATGCACTTGATTGATATGGTCGAAGAACCTTTCGAGCTTCTGAAACTTAGAATTTACATAGTCTTGCATTGAATCGGTAAGATCAACGTGATGGCCTTGAATATTGATTTGCATAGACTTTCCTTTTCAGTTAGTGCCTTATAATAGGCGTTTACGCTGACTTGAAGGGGCAATTCCCAAGGATTCGCGATATTTGGCTATCGTACGTCTTGCGACCTGAATCCCTTGGTCAGCCAGAAGAGCAGCAATCTTGCTATCACTCAGTGGTTTGGCAGTATTCTCTGCTGCGACCAGTTTTTTAATGAGTGCACGAATTGCTGTTGACGAACATTCTCCGCCGTTGTCAGTACTAACATGGCTAGAGAAGAAGTACTTCAATTCAAAAATACCACGTGGTGTATGCATAAATTTTTGCGTTGTTACACGAGAAATCGTGGATTCATGCATGTCCACAGCCAAAGCGACATCATTGAGTACCATTGGCTTCATGGCTTCCTCACCATACTCGAAGAAATCTTGTTGATGTTCAACAATACATCTTGCAACTTTGAGTAGCGTCTCGTTTCTACTCTCTAAGCTCTTAATTAACCATTTTGCCTCTTGCAAATTGCTGCGGATGTACTGGCTATCCGCGCTATTACCTTTGCCTAATTGAGCATATTGTTGATTTACTTTTAATTTTGGCACGCTATCCGGGTTTATAGAAACGGTCCATTTGCCATTGTCTTTAAAAACGGATACGTCTGGAATTACGTACTCGGTATCATCAGGAGTGATGCGACTACCTGGACGAGGATCTAACTGTTGGATAAGCTTTAAGACTTCACGCAGATCGGCTTCTTTCAGCTTAGTCTCTTTGATGACGAGCTTGTAGTCACGGTTGCCTAGGTGATCAATATGATCCGCAAGTATCATTTTGGCTTCAGCAAGCCATGGCGTGTCTTCTGGGAAGGTCGTCAGTTGCAGTAACAAACATTCTTGTAAGTTACGCGATGCAACGCCAAGAGGATCGAATTGTTGAATGCGTTTACGAACGGCTTCTACTTCGTCTAACTCTATCTCTTCATTATCGAAGCTCTCATGAATCTCTTCAGGCGACAAAGTTAAATAGCCGTAGTCGTCAACAGCGTCAATAATCGCTAATGCAATCGTGCGGTCGGTTTCACTGAATGGTGTTAGGTCAAGCTGCCACATGAGGTAATCATGTAATGATTCAGTGGTTTCGCCTTGGTAGACGGGCATATCATCATCAAGAGCTAAGCCAGTGCTACCAGTATTCGCGCTGTAGACGTCATCCCAAGTCGTGTCGATTTCAAGTTCAGAGCTAATTTCTGATTTCTCTATCACATCGGAGCTATCTGGAACGTCAATTTCTGTTGGTTCGCTAGCACTGTTGCTATCAGCAGCCTCGACCGCTGACTTATCTTCACCGTTTGCTAGAGGCTCGTCTTGGCCTTCTTCAACTTCCAATAATGGGTTTGAGTCCAACGCTTCTTGGATTTCTTGTTGAAGATCGAGTGTCGACAATTGCAATAAGCGAATCGCTTGCTGCAACTGTGGCGTCATGGCTAACTGCTGACCTAGCTTGAGTTGTAATGAAGGTTTCATTCAGTGTTACTTACCTTGTAATGCTCAGAATCTTACCGTTCCTAATATAATCATAGACGGAATTGTTCGCCGAGATAAACTTGTTTCACCTGTTCATTATTGAGAACTTCTGCCGGAGTTCCCGATGCAATTAGGTGCCCTTGGCTCACGATATAGGCTTTTTCACATACGTCCAGTGTTTCACGTACATTATGGTCAGTGATTAACACTCCGAGACCACGATCGCGCAGATGCTCAATGATTTTCTTGATGTCATTAACCGAAATTGGGTCAACACCAGCGAAAGGTTCATCCAATAAAATGAACTGAGGGTTGGCCGCTAAAGCTCGAGCGATTTCCACCCTGCGTCGCTCACCCCCTGATAGTGCCATACCAGCACTGGTTCTGATGTGCTGGATGTGGAATTCTTCCAACAAATCTTCCAGTTTATCTTGGCGCTCTTCCCTCGTCATTTCTTGACGAGTTTCAAGTACGGCCATGATGTTATCTTCTACTGAAAGCTTACGGAAAATCGACGCTTCTTGCGGAAGATAGCCAATGCCAAGTCGTGAACGGCTATGCATCGGCAAAATACTGATGTCATTGTCGTCAATGGTAATGGTGCCTTCATCGCGAGGTACTAAGCCGACAATCATGTAAAACGAGGTGGTTTTACCCGCACCGTTTGGACCGAGCAGCCCAACAATCTGACCAGATTCAACTTCTAAGCTAACATCAGTGACGACTTTGCGTTTTTTGTAGCTTTTCGCCAAGTTTTTCGCACTCAGTACTGCCATATTAGTTCTCTATCTGATTGGGTTGCAAAATGGTCGTAACGCGCTCTTCCTTAGAGCTATCTGCGACTAGCTTTTGTTTACCAATTTGGTAACGAATCGAAGAACCTTTGATGGTGTTGTTGTCTTGCGCCAGCTGCGCTTGACCTTTCATGGTCAGTTCGTCTGTAGAAATACGGTAATCCAACTCCGTAGCTTGACCACTAAGTGTTTTACCATCGTCCATCAGCTGAGAAAACTTCGCAGGTTTACCAAATGCTTGAATCTGTTTAATTGCTTCGGTTTTAGGATCGCGAGTTACCACGATTCTATCAGCATCGATATTGATGCTCCCTTGCTTAAGAGATACATCGCCTTCAAAAACAACCTGGTTACTCTTCATATCCACCTGTTGAGTGTCAGAGTTTATGTAAACCGGCTGTTGAGTATCCGACTTGAGTGCCAGCGCTTGAGGCGCCGCCAATACCAGTGCCAGTAGGCTAAGGTGTAACGGTTTCATATCGACCTTGAACTTCATCTGTCAGAGTCGCAGTATGCTGTTTTAAGTTGCCTTGCATTGCGCCTCCAGTAGTTTCAAATTGTGGTCCAACCAACATCACTTGTTGGTCAGCTTTAAAATCACGATTGGTTAGATTAATGACCAATTTGTCTGTTGCCATGGTATCAAAACTCGCACCAGGCAGAAGATTTTGCATTAAGACTTTGTCATATAAAGTCAAAACTTGGTCTTCATCTAACACTGCTCTTGTGGCAGTCACCTTCCATTCAATGACGCTACCTTCACGGTAAACCATCAAAGTCGGGTTATTAAAAATAGTATCTCCACTCTTAGCATAATGGTCTAAGTTAGTGGAGCGAATGATGTAACTGCGGACACCATCTTCACCGTAGGTGATGTTTTCTAATCCAGAACCACTGAACATGGGCAGTTCAGAATCTGGTGCTACTTGAATTGCGTCGTTGCCTTTAGGGGTTAGTAGGTAATAACCGCACCACGCTACAACGAAGATCAAGAGCAAATAAATAAGGCGAGTAAAACTCATATAATGAAGGCCTATCGTTTAGCTCAGTACTTCCCTGACCATTGCCTTTATTCGTCTAATAAATGATTTAAATGTTTGTGCTGATATTACATCACGCCAGCTTTTAGTAAATCGTGCATGTTCAGTGCACCCACAATTTTTTCGTCTTTACATAAAATCAGAGCGTTAATGTTTTTATTCTGCATCAAGTTCAAACCTTCAACCGCCAGCATATCAGGGTGTGCTGTGGTTGGGTTTGTCGTCATGACCTCGCCAATTGCCGTCGTATGAATATCGATACGCTTGTCTAAGGTACGACGTAAATCACCATCGGTGAATATACCAAGCATAGCATCGTGCTCATCGACGATGGCTGTCATGCCTAACCCCTTTTCTGAAATTTCAAGCAGGGCATCGCGAATTAATGCGTCAGGAGAAACTTTAGGTAACGCTTCTCCAAAGTGCATAATATCAGACAACTTAAGTAGCAGTTTTCTCCCCAGTGCACCACCTGGGTGAGATAGGGCAAAATCTTCGGCAGAAAAACCACGAGCTTGAAGCAGAGCTACGGCTAACGCATCTCCCATCACTAATGTGGCAGTCGTACTGCTAGTTGGCGCCAGGCCTAACGGACAAGCTTCTTGAGGTACCGTAATTTGCAGGTGTAAGTCAGACAGCTTGGCCATATTTGATTCTGGCTTACCTGTCATGCTGATGATCTTAATATTCAGGCGCTTTAATACTGGAAATAGAGACAAAATTTCGTTTGATTCACCAGAGTTAGAAATTGCCAGCACAATGTCACCTGGGCTAATCATACCCAAGTCACCATGTGCGGCTTCGCCTGGATGAACGAAAAACGCAGAAGTCCCAGTGCTTGCCAGAGTGGCGGCAATCTTGTTACCAATATGGCCTGACTTGCCAATACCCATAACGACAACTTTGCCGTTGTTGGAAAGGATAAGTTCACACGCTTTTTCAAATTGATCATCAAAGTAGGTATCTAGCTCTTGCAGAGCAGCAACTTCGATATCAAGAACTTGTTTAGCAGCAGCGCGAAAATCAAATTGATTGGACATATCAGATCTCTACTTATTGATCGTGGTAATTAAGCGGTCATGTTTGCGAATAAGTACACTTGGTAACCTAAGAAGCACACAAACAAGATGGCACCTTCAATACGGTTAATACTGCGTGATTTACCCAAACACATCGCGACAAGTAACAATGAAACGCCTAACATGACCCAGAAGTCACGTCCCATCGCGTACTCACTGAGCACCGATGGATTAATGATGCCAGGAATCCCCATTACCGCCAGAATGTTAAACACATTCGAACCGATAATGTTACCGACAGCCATGTCGTCTTCACCCTTTAAAACTCCCGCAAGTGATGCGGCCAGTTCTGGCAGGCTAGTGCCAATGGCGATAATAGTTAGGCCGATAACAAGGTCGCTCATACCAAAGTGTTTAGCAATAATTACCGCGTTATCAACCAGCATGCTGGCTGCCAAAGGAAGCAGTATCAAGCCAATAACCACCCACATGATTGCTTTAGGGTTACTGACGCCTTCTGGGATCTCTGACTCTTGGTCATCAAGAAAAACATCACCTGATTTTTGCTCTTTGCGGCTGATTTGCAACATAGCAAATAAAAATGCCCCAAAGAGTACAAACAATAAGACACCCTCATAAAAACCGAGATGGCTATTCCAAAGCAGAATACCAGCGAGTACGGTTACGGCTATCATGAGTGGCAGTTCTCGGCGGATGACGGCGGAGCTAATCGACAAAGGCTTGATCAGCGCTGTAATACCTAGGATTAACGCAATGTTCGCTATGTTTGAGCCTAATACGTTACCCACCGCTGTATCCGTTTTGCCATCCCAAGCGGCGGTTGCAGATACCATCATCTCAGGGGCGGATGAGCCCATCGCAAGGATTGTCATGCCGATGACAAGCGGGGAAATACCGACGTTGCGGGCTATCGCTGCAGAGCCAAAAACAAGTTTATCTGCACTCCAAACAAGCAAAACAAGACCGACTATAAGCAACGCAACGGCTTCGAGCATGAGAATTCCTAAGTATTAAATAAGTAAAATGAATAACCGCTAATTTTGACCTTTTGCGGCCTAAAATGGAAGATAAACGAAGAATAAATTAAAGGTTAGTAACGAAAATGTATGTAAATCTCACTCATTTAAATGAGCAATTCTGGTCTAGGATTTAAACACTTCGTGCTAATTAGGTCATAAACCATGAGAAATTGCAGGGATATAGTCGACTTTATTTAATTGAACAGTGCTTTAAATTCAACGCCAATGTGCTTATGATTGCAGCCTAATAAATGTACCGACGTTACTTTATTAAACGTAGAATTCAACTCCGATGAGTATCTGCTTGATGATTCCGTGAGTTGCAACGCTCCTACAGTAGAAGAGATGATATGTCGAACAACGATTTAGTCACCGTGAACAACCTCACTTTTTCACGGGGAGAACGCATGATCTTTGATGATATTGATCTGCATGTTCCTGAGGGCAAAGTGACGGCCATTATGGGACCATCGGGTATTGGTAAAACAACATTGCTGCGTTTGATTGGTGGTCAGTTGTATCCCGAGCAAGGAGAGATCTGGTTTGATGGCGACAATATTCCCTCTCTCTCGCGTAAAAAACTCTACCATGCTCGAAAGAAAATGAGCATGTTGTTCCAGTCAGGGGCTTTATTCACTGATTTGAATGTTTTTGATAATGTCGCCTTTCCATTGAGAGAGCATACCGATTTATCGGAAGATTTGATTCGCACCATGGTGTTACTCAAGCTCGAAGCTGTCGGTCTGCGCGGCGCGGCGCAATTAATGCCGAGTGAGCTTTCAGGTGGTATGGCAAGACGCGCTGCTTTGGCTCGTGCAATCGCACTTGACCCTGACTTGATCATGTACGATGAGCCGTTTGTGGGGCAAGACCCAATCACTATGGGCGTTTTGGTTGAGCTAATTAGCAATCTAAACCAAGCGTTAGGTTTGACCTCTATTGTGGTTTCTCACGACGTACCTGAAGTCATGAGTATTGCTGACTGGGTATACCTGATGGCCGATGGAAAAATCATCGCCTATGGTACGCCAGAAGAGCTGACTCAAAACTCTGATCCTCGTGTCCAGCAGTTCTTACAAGGTGATGCCGACGGTCCTGTACCGTTTCGTTTCCCTTCTCAAAGTATCGAAAAGGACTTATTTGATGGTCGATAACTTCATTCACTTTGTCGCCTCGCTGGGTCGACGCACGCTTTCTATTTGCGGAGCATTTGGTCGTGCGACTTTCATGCTGATTGGGGCGCTATTTTCTAAGCCACAACCGATCAAAAGCTTTCCTCTGCTTGTTAAGCAACTTTATTCTGTTGGTGTTCAGTCGCTGGCGATCATCGTCGTATCTGGTCTGTTCATTGGAATGGTTTTGAGTCTACAAGGCTATGTTGTGTTGGTGGATTACGGCGCAGAAGGCAGTTTGGGGCAAATGGTGGCGCTTTCTTTACTCCGTGAATTAGGACCTGTTGTTACTGCACTTTTGTTTGCTGGTCGTGCCGGTTCTGCGTTAACCGCAGAGATAGGTCTAATGAAAGCAACGGAACAACTGTCTAGCCTTGAAATGATGGCGGTAGACCCATTGAAACGAGTGATTGCACCACGGTTTTGGGCTGGGGTTATCTCAATGCCTTTACTGGCTATGATTTTCATGGCTGTGGGAATTTGGGGCGCTCAGCTTGTTGGTGTTGACTGGAAAGGCGTTGATCACGGCAGTTTTTGGTCAGCGATGCAGTCCTCTGTTGAGCTAGGGCAAGACATTGGTAACAGTATGATCAAATGTTTTGCGTTTGCAATTACGGTTACTTGGGTCGCTCTATTTAACGGTTATGATGCTATTCCAACATCGGAAGGGATCAGCCGAGCAACTACGCGCACTGTTGTGCATTCTTCTTTAGCAGTACTAGGATTAGACTTTGTACTGACCGCATTGATGTTTGGGAATTAATCATGCAACAAACACGTAAAACTGAATTATGGGTTGGCAGCTTTGTATTAGCGGGAATTTGCGCGATTCTTGTGATGATTTTTCAAGTTGCTGACGTAAAAAGCATTGGCTCTGGTGATACTTATACCCTCAAAGCCGAGTTCGATAATATTGGCAGTTTAAAAGTTCGTTCGCCCGTAAAAGTGGGGGGCGTTGTGATTGGTCGAGTAAGTAGTATTTCGCTTAACCCAGACAACTTATTGCCAGTTGTAACACTATCTATCAATAGCAAATACAATCAGTTTCCAGAAACGTCGAGCGTACAAATTTTGACATCTGGCCTGATTGGTGAGCAATACATTGGTTTAGTACCTGGCTTCGTTTTTGATGATGAAGTCATGCTGGTGGATGGTGATACCATCGAAGACACCAAATCGGCGCTTGTGCTTGAAGACTTAATTGGTCAAGTACTCTACAGCGTAGGTGGTTCAGACGACTCAAGTAAGGAATAACTATGTTAGCGAGATTACTACTTTCAGTTTGTGCTGTGTTTAGCGTTTTTGGAGCAACAGCAGCAGAGGTGGATAAAACTGAACCTTATAAGATGATGAAGCAGGTAGCTGAAGTCACGTTCGAAAGATTGAAAGCCGAACAGCCGAAAATCAAACAAGATCCAAATTTACTTAAAGTGATCGTTGAAGAAGAGCTAATGCCTTACGTCAACTACCGATATGCAGGGTTAAAACTTCTTGGTCCAAACTTAAAAGGTGCTAAGCGTGAAGATGTACTTGAGTTTATCGATGCATTTCGTGCGTACCTGATTGCGTCTTATGCACAAGTGTTGACGCAATACTCTGACCAAAAAATTGAGTTTGGTCCTGAGCCTAGCATTGATGACTCTAAGCGTATTACAAGCATTAAAGTTGATATCATCGATACTCCGCGTCCAAACATCAAACTTGAGTTTAAACTGCGTAAAGACAACCAGTCTGGTGAGTGGGAAGCATTCGATATGATTGCAGAGGGCATTAGTTTGCTTTCTAGTAAACAATCCGAATGGAACAGTAAAATTCGTCAAGAAGGTATTCTATCTGTTGCTAAAGACCTAGAAAAATTGGCCGCAGAACCGATCCGCTTCGAGGCGAAGAAATAATGGCCCAGACTCCCGCTCAATGGCAATTGGATCAAAACATTCTTAAGCTAACAGGGGCACTTGATAGAGATACAGTGCCTTCATTGTGGGCGTATGCACAGCAATGGCAACCTGCTCAATCGGAGCTGGAATGCTCGCTAAAAGAGATAGAGCGCGTCGACTCTGCAGGAATGGTGATGTTAATCCACTTATTAGAGCATGCAAAAAAGCAAAACTGTCATATAATGCTCAGTTTCGTGCCGGCGCAACTGCGCACTTTGTTTCAACTGAGCAATGTTGAATCTTTAGTGGCCAAACACATACAGAATTATCAGGGGTAAATTGTGGATAGCGCAAAAGTACAACAGTTATTAGAAGAAGCACTAAACCTTCAAGAAGTGCATGTGAAAGGTGAAGGTAGCCACTATGAAGTGGTTGCTGTTGATGCTTGTTTCGATGGAATGAGCCGCGTTAAGAAGCAGCAGCTAATTTATGCTCCTCTGATGGAATACATCCAGCGTAACGACATTCACGCATTATCAATCAAAGCGTTCACACCAGAAGAGTGGGCTCGTGATAAGAAATTGATGTCGCTTTAAGGTTTATTGATGGAAAAGTTTCGAGTTATTGGGTCAGATAAACCACTAGTTGGTGAAGTGACCATTTCAGGTGCAAAAAACGCAGCACTGCCGATTTTATTTGCGTCTATCTTGGCGGAAGAGCCAGTAGAAGTGGCAAACGTACCACACCTTCGTGATATCGATACAACCATGGAACTGCTTAAGCGTTTAGGCGCGAAAGTAAGCCGCAATGGCTCTGTTCATGTTGACCCAAGCAGTATTACAGAATACTGCGCGCCTTATGATTTGGTGAAAACCATGCGTGCTTCTATTTGGGCTTTAGGTCCTTTGGTGGCGCGCTTTGGTCAAGGTCAGGTTTCTTTACCAGGCGGTTGTGCCATCGGTGCCCGTCCTGTGGATCTGCATATTTCTGGTTTAGAGCAGCTTGGCGCAACCATTACATTAGAAGATGGTTATGTAAAAGCAGAAGTGGATGGTCGTCTAAAAGGCGCGCACATCGTGATGGATAAAGTCAGCGTAGGCGCGACGATCACCATCATGTGTGCGGCAGCGCTGGCGGAAGGCACAACAACACTAGATAACGCTGCGCGTGAGCCTGAAATCGTCGATACCGCTGATTTCCTAAATAAGCTTGGCGCAAAAATCTCTGGCGCTGGCACAGATACCATTACGATTGAAGGTGTTGAGCGCCTAGGCGGTTGTAAACACAACGTGGTTGCTGACCGTATTGAGACGGGAACATTCCTTGTCGCAGCAGCAGTATCTGGCGGTAAAGTGGTATGTCGCAACACTAATGCTCATTTGCTTGAAGCGGTTCTCGCCAAGCTGGAAGAAGCTGGCGCGCTTGTCGAAACGGGTGAAGATTGGATCTCCGTTGATATGACCGACCGCGAGCTAAAAGCGGTAAGTGTACGTACTGCGCCACATCCTGGTTTCCCGACGGATATGCAAGCTCAATTTACGCTTCTGAACATGATGGCGAAAGGTGGCGGCGTGATCACAGAGACTATCTTTGAAAACCGCTTTATGCACGTACCAGAACTCATGCGTATGGGCGCTAAAGCTGAGATCGAAGGCAATACGGTTATCTGTGGTGATGTTGAGTCACTCAGCGGTGCGCAAGTCATGGCAACCGATCTACGAGCTTCGGCTAGTTTGGTTATTGCAGGTTGCATTGCTAAAGGCGAAACCGTCGTTGATCGTATTTACCATATCGACCGTGGTTACGACAAAATCGAAAATAAACTGGCTGCACTTGGCGCAAATATTGAGCGAGTGAGCTAGTCAAGTTAAACTGCACCGCAGGTAACTTGGATATCAAGAGAGCCGAAACCTGAGTTTCGGCTTTTTTATATCACTCTCATGACCATATTTTCCCTTTATGGAAAGAGAGATATTAATAGCTGTATCTGGCAAAAGCCGGTTCCTGGAGAACAAGAATGATTGCACTGTTACGTGTATTTGCTGTCGCTATCTTTGCGATTGTTATGTTTATTGGTGGTTGTGGTTACTGCCTATTAAGCCCTAGAAACCCTAAGCACGTTTTCACTTTTGGCCGTTTGTTTGCCAAGATGTCTCGTGTGTTTGGGATTAAGTTAGAGTTGCGTATCCCTGAAGATGCGTATTCACGCGGCCAACATGTTTACATTGCTAACCACCAGAACAACTGGGACATGTTTACTGTTTCTGCGGCTGTGACTCCGAAAGTTGTGACAGTAGGTAAAAAGAGCTTGGCTTGGATGCCACTGTTTGGTCAGCTTTACTGGCTTACGGGTAACATTCTGATTGACCGAGCGAATCGTTCTAAAGCAAAAGGTACTATCGATCAGGTCGTGAGCAGCATGAAAGAAAGTGATGTTTCGGTGTGGATGTTCCCAGAAGGCACGCGTTCTCGTGGGCGTGGTTTGCTGCCATTCAAAACAGGTGCTTTTCATGCGGCAATTGGTGCAGGTGTGCCAATCATTCCTATCGTATGTAGCTCGACGAATAAAATTAAGCTGAACCGTTGGAACAATGGTCATGTGATTGTTGAAATGCTACCTCCAATCAGCACTGAAGGCTATGGTAAAGAGGGCATTCGCGAGTTAGCGAATATCTGTCGTGAACAGATGAAAGAGAAGCTTGAATCGTTAGATGAAGAAGTCAAACAGCGCAACGCTGCTTAAGTTTTACTGCGATATCATCACGAAAAGACAATAAAAAACCGGTAGCCTGAGCTACCCGTTTTTTTATGTTTGTCAGCAAGTGTAATTATTTGCGAACAGCGATTGCTTCAATCTCGATGCCAACATCTTTTGGTAGGCGAGCCACTTCTACACAAGAGCGTGCAGGGTAGTTTGCTACGCCGTGCTCATCAAAGAACTTGCCGTAAACTTCGTTCACTGTGCCAAAGTCATTTAGGTCTTTAACAAAAACCGTTAGCTTTACAATATCAGATACTTTAAGACCTGAAGATTCAACTACAGCCTTTACGTTTTCTAGAGACTGACGAGCTTGTTCTGCGATATCAGCAGACACTTCACCTGTCGCTGGGTTTACTGGGATTTGGCCTGAAGTAAGAACCATGTTACCTAGATCTACGCCTTGAACGTAAGGACCGATTGCTGCTGGTGCAGACTCAGTGTGAAGTACTTTCGTCATTTGATTTTTTCCATCAGTTGTAGGGAATAAAGATTCTCAGTTTGCCTCTAAACCCTCGGTAGGTAAAGAGCAAAATACCCTGACATTACAGGGTATTTTAAACGTATCACAGCCTAGTCGTGCGGCGTGTTTATCGCTCGGTTACGATCTCGCGTGAGAACACTTTCTCGCAGTATTTACACTTTAGGCGGATTTCTTGTTTCTTCTCGAACACGCTAAAGCTGCTTTCTACTGGTTCATTATGAGAAATACAGTTTGAATTCGGGCATTCAAATACATCATTGATGCGCTCAGGAAGCTCTAACGCGAGCTTTTTCACCACTTCATAATTCTCGATTTGATTCACGGTCGCGTGAGGAGCATACAACGCTAGCTTGCTCGCTTGCTCTTCATTGATAAACACATTTTCGATTTTGAGTAGATCTTTATGACCGAGTGCTGATGATGGCAAGTTCAGTCCAATCGTTACGCGTTGTGATGAATTGTGCATATCGAACAGTCTTAATACTTTGATGCCGATTTGCGCAGGGATGTGGTCGATGACCGTACCATTTTTGATTGCTTCTACCTGCAATTGAGTTTCTTTAGCCATGATTTTTCCCCTCGATTACAGTGTTTCGTTTAGAACAAGCGCCAGCAGTGCTTGGCGAGCATACACGCCATTTTGAGCTTGCTGGAAGAAGTAAGCATGAGGCGTTTTATCAACATCAGTTGTGATTTCATCCACACGTGGTAGTGGGTGCAGTACTTTCAAGTTCTCACGCGCGCCTTCTAGTAGTGCCGCCGTTAGGATGTAAGCCGACTTAATATGTGCGTATTCCGATTCGTCAAAGCGTTCTTTCTGTACGCGTGTCATGTACAGAATATCCAGTTCAGGAATCACACTTTCCATGTCTGTGTGTAGGCTATATTGAATGCCAGCTTCGTCTAGTTCTTCGCAGATGTAATCTGGCATTGCCAGCGCATCTGGTGCAACAAAGAAGAAGCGGATGTTGTTAAACTTTGCTAAGGCTTGAGTCAGTGAGTGCACTGTGCGGCCATATTTTAGGTCACCTACGAATGCGACGTTCAGGTTGTCTAGACGCCCTTGTGTTTCCGCGATGGTGTATAGGTCGAGTAGCGTTTGAGTTGGGTGTTGGTTTGCACCGTCGCCCGCGTTGATCACTGGCACGCCATTTGAAAATTCAGAGGCCAAGCGAGCGGCGCCTTCTTGTGGATGACGCATCACAAAGGCATCGACGTAAGAAGAGATGACTTGTACTGAATCTGCGAGTGTTTCGCCTTTTTTCGCCAGAGAGGTATTACCATCATTATCAAAGCCAATCACGTCACCACCAATGCGCTGAATCGCTGTTTCAAACGATAAACGTGTACGTGTTGATGGTTCAAAGAAACAACTTGCAACGACTTTGTTTTTAATCAGTTCTGGTCGAGGTGCTTTTTTAAGGCTACCTGCTGTTTCTACGATAAGTTCCAGTTCTTCGCGTGAAAGCTCTGGAATAGAGATGATGTGCTTCTGGTAAAGCGAGTTCGCCATGATCTTCTTCCCTATAACATTGATGACTACATCCAAATAACCGAAAGGAATTTTGGACATAAAAAAACCTCCCCAATGGGGAGGTTTTAAAATTCAATAGAATTAACGAAAATAACACCACGTAAGCGTAGTCGCTTAGCGAGAGCAAATCGCGTTTTTACGTCAGCAATCAGCGTGGTCATTTCTTAATCCTCAGACAAATTGCCGAGCATTATACGCTTAACTTTCGTGAGCGCAAGCGATTACATCATGGTTTTTATCGGCTGTTTTTGCACACTGGTTTAGCTTCCTAGCGTCGCAACCATCACGGCTTTGATGGTATGCATACGGTTTTCAGCTTCGTCGAATACGATGGAGTATTCCGATTCAAATACCTCTTCTGTTACTTCAAGGCCTTTCATACCGTATTTTTCAGCGACTTCTTTGCCGACGGTGGTTTCATCATTGTGGAAAGCTGGAAGGCAGTGCATGAATTTCACATGTGGATTACCCGTTTGCTCAATCACGTCCATATTGATTTGATAAGGTGTCATTAACGCTACACGCTCATCCCATGCCTCGGCAGACTCACCCATAGACACCCAAACGTCGGTGTATAGAAAGTCACAACCTTTCACACCTTCCTCAACACTTTCTGTTAACGTGATTTTTGCACCGGTTTGTTGCGCGATAGTTTGACAAGTTGCCACGAGATCTTCTTCAGGCCAGAACGCTTTTGGCGCGACAAGGCGAATATCCATGCCCATTTTCGCTGCGCCCACCATAAGTGAGTTACCCATGTTGTTGCGCGCATCACCTAGGTAAGCGAAGGTTATTTCATGTAGCTGTTTACCACGGCCGTGCTCTTGCATGGTCAGGAAGTCAGCAAGGATCTGGGTTGGGTGGAACTCATCCGTTAAACCATTCCACACTGGAACACCAGCATAAGTACCAAGCTCTTCAACAATGGATTGGCCAAAGCCTCGGTATTCAATCCCGTCGTACATACGACCAAGAACACGAGCAGTGTCTTTCATCGATTCCTTATGACCGATTTGCGAGCCAGAAGGGCCGATGTAAGAGACTTGAGCACCTTGGTCAAAGGCAGCGACTTCAAACGCACATCGGGTACGAGTCGAAGATTTCTCAAAGATTAGTGCGATGTTTTTACCTTGAAGTTTCTTCTGCTCTGTTCCTGCATATTTAGCTTTTTTCAGCTCTGCAGACAGTTCGAGCAAAAACTGGATTTCTTTGGTTGAGAAGTCCAATAGCTTCAAAAAGTTGCGGTTACGTAAATTGAAAGCCATAGCTCGTCCCTTAGTACATGTGATTAGATTAATAGAATTCATTAAAACATATAAATGCTTTTATTGTGAATAATTATTTTCAAATGAAGCTAAAAAAGGTTGATGTATTCACATCAACCTTAGTTTTGATTCACCTAATGTAAAGGGACGAGTAAGTTATATATCGTCTCGCTCTATTGGACAGCTCATACAGCGAGCGCCACCGCGACCACGACCAAGCTCGTTACCAGGTACTGTCAGTACTTTGATGCCAGCTTTATCGTATTTTTCGTTGGTGTATACGTTGCGTTCGTAACCAATTACTACGCCCGGTTTTACAGTTAGAACGTTATTGGCATCATTCCATTGTTCGCGTTCCGCTTCATAGCTGTCGCCACCAGTGGTGATGATTTTCAGCTGATCTAAGCCAAGAGCGGACTCAATCGCGTGCAGATAGTTATGTGAGGCTTCAACATGCATTTCACCGTTGCCTTTTGGTGTTAAGCGCCATGTGTCGAGATCTTTGCGCATGATCTCTGGGTAGACAGAGAAAGTATCTACATCCATATGGGTCATCACAGTGTCTAAATGCATACATGAGCGGTGTTTAGGCAGATCAATTGCAATCACCTCGGTAGCTTGGCCTGCTTTAAATAGGCTTGCTGCAAGGTTCTCTACACCTTGTGCAGTCGTACGCTCAGACATACCGATAAGAACTGCACCTTTACCAATAACCAACACATCACCGCCTTCGACATTCGCATTATCATAATGCAGATCATCGTCACCGAAGTATTTGATAAAATCTTGGCCAGCAAAAATTGGGTGCCAACGATAAATCGCACGTAAGTGGTTTGTTTCACGTTGGCGTGCAGGCATCATCATCGGGTTAAGAGAAACGCCGCCATAAACCCAGCATGAGGTATCACGAGTAAAGAGGTGATTAGGCAGTGGCTCAATAACAAAGTCGAGAGGACGCTTCATTTTTGGCAGCATAGAAGATGAGGAGATCGGTAGCTCTGAGTAAGCTAAGCCACCTAAAAAGATGCAGGCAAGGTGTTCATCATCCATTTCTGAAAAGTATTGGCGTAGGTCTCGCGCAAAGGTTGGCCCGTAACGAAAGTCAGAAATCTGAGTGTTCAGCAGCCATTGTTTTGCTTCTGGAACAGCGAGGGTTTCGACCAGTAAATCGTGGAGGAGAAGCACTTCAACGTCTTGCTCGCGCAGCGTACGTGCGAATGCATCGTGCTCTTCACCTGCCGCTTCTACAGCAAGAACGTCATCAAATAGCAACTCATGACAGTTTGACGGAGTTAAGTGGGTTAGGGCGCGTTCAGGGCGATTTAATAGAACTCGTCGAAGTTGACCAACTTCTGATCCAACGTACAGCTTGCTCATTTTGTATCCTTACAAATTTTCCAGCCATTAGTTATGACAAGCTTCCTAGAAAGATGCAAGTTATCAAGCTTTGTTTATATTCTGGTGTTTATGGTTTTGTGAGTTTTTTATTTTTATTTTTATTCTTATGAAATTCATTATTAGATATAAATGCTATTTTACTAAAATTAGAGTGCGTGCGTTTTTATTCTAATTTTCCCGTTGAGAAAGAATACATGCACAGTGCATAAAACGTGCATTTTTATTCCAAATTATGCATTATTAAAGTGAATTTATTCGTTATGCATCTTCGTTTTACACGTGAGTGTATTCAAGAAAGCATCATAAACACGCATAGAAAGAGAAAATAACCACATTAAGTGTCAATTAGGATGTTCTGAATATTAAAAAACGCCATTCTTTGTTAATTTTTTGTTTCTTTGTGTGGTCGGTTTAATATTTAGATTCAAATAACCGATAAGAATCGCAGTGGTATGATGTTTGTTTGTGGCTTTTCATCGCAATCCATGCCATATTTCACCGGATCAGCATACTCAGTATCGGGTATTGTGTTTCCATCAAGTAACTAATCTGGAGCCAAAACATGTCTCACGAAGATGAATATCTATCAGTAGAAGAATTAATTGAGATTCAAAAGGAAGAGACTCGCGATATCATTGCAGCATTGCTAGAAGATGGCAGCGATCCAGATTCGCTATACGAAATTGAGCACCACCTGTTTGCAGAAGATTTTGACACGCTAGAAAAAGCGGTAGTTGAAGCATTCAAGATGGGCTTTGAAGTTCTTGAAGCAGAAGAAACTGAAGATGAAGATGGTAACAAGTTGCTTTGCTGTGATGCGACTATGGAGTCCGCACTAGATGCAGAAGCGATTGATGCGCAAGTTGAAAAATTGATTCACTTGGCAGAAAAATACGACATCATCTATGACGGTTGGGGTACGTACTACGAAGGCGAAGATGCGCTTTACCCTGAAGAAGATGAAGACGACGAGTAATCAAAGCTCACTACTTTTGGAAAAACCAGCGTTTAACGCTGGTTTTTTTATACCTTGAAAAACTGACGAATGTGGAGGCGATAAATAATTCACATTGAGTTTATAGGGGATTTCTCCCTATAATGCGTGAAAATTGATCTAGCTCAAGGTGTATATGCAACTCTCACTCGCCGGTTTATGGCAAGTCTCTCCACTGACGGACCTTTCTATCCCACAGGATGACATTACTTTCCCTGCTCCTTTGAGTCAGGTATTGCCAGTTGAAATGACAGAAGAAGCAATTCGTCAGCAAGAGTGGCACCTGATGCATGACATTGAAGTGGATGAATCCATGATGGCATTCCCAGCGGTAGAAATGGTGTTGGGTGGTGTGGATTACCATGCAGAAGTGCGTTTGAACGGAGTAGCATTGTTTGACTGTGACGGTTCTCAAAATGTCTACAAGAAAGACATTCGCCCGTTCATGCAGATGGGGCGCAACCGTTTTGAGATCCTATTCCTTGAGGAAGAAGAAGATCTTCTGTTGGATGAGGATAAACCGGAGTTGTGTTCACTTGCAGATCATGAATACCAAAAGAGTGACGAGCGCTTAGGGGTATGGCAAGAGCCGTATCTGCAGTTTATTCGCAATGTGCGTTTAGACCGCGTGGCTACTGAACAGATTTGGCACCACGGTGGTGGTTGTGAGTTTAAGGTGGATTTGTACTACCAAACTTTTGCGCCGGGTTTAGTATCGGCATCGGTTAAGTTCAATGGCATGACTTACCATATTCCTATTGATGTCCGAGCGGAGCATGCGAGCGCTTTATTCCAGATCGAAGCGCCAAAGTATGCCGATCTTACTGATCCTGATCCAAGTGATCTCTACCAGTTGTCTGTTGAGTTGGATGGGCAGCACCAAAACTTCACTGTTGCCTTGAGCCAGGAGCTTTGTGTTACCCATGTTGTGCTTTAACGTCTAATAATATTATCTATTACAGCATCTTAAGCATTACGACTTCACATGCATCATGCCCTGTTTGTCCAAGCGGGGCATCGAGATGCTCAAAGCCTAGCTTTTCATACAAGCTTACCGCTTCTCTCAGACATTCAGTTGTCTCTAAATAGCACTGCTGATACCCAAATTGTTTCGCCAGTTGTAAGCTCAATGCGACGATGCGTTTGGCTAAACCGTGCCCTCGTGTTTGAGGTAAGAAGTACATCTTTTGTAGCTCACACACATTTGGCTCACCAGCTAAAGGTGCAAAGCCGCCGCCACCCACAATCTCGCCTTGGTACTCGACTACCCAGTAGGCTGCGCCTTGTTGGTCGTAAACCGAGTACATGTCATCAAGCGTTGGATCGGCCACACCATAACCTTTGTCTGCGGTTAAACCGTATTCTGCAGAGACTCTACGAATCACGTCTGCAACTTGCGAGTTATCTGCTTTGGTAAGAGGTCGAAGAACGTATTCCTCAGCCTGACACACTTTCGTTAGCCCCTTTAGGTAAGTCTCTAGACCAAGTTTGAGTTGCTCTTGCTCGCTGTCATCGAGTTGGGTAAGCAGTTGTTCAAAGAAGCAGTTTTGCTGTTGGTCTAGTTGCGATAACGCCTGTTGCCCTTGCTCTGTAAGCGCGACAAGTTGGCTACGTTTGTCTTTTGGGTTTTCGATGCTCTCAACCAAGCCTAATTTAATCAGACCGGTAACGGTTCGGCTCGCATTGGACTTGTCGACATTAAGCTGCTGTGCCAGTTGATTGATGGTCAACGGCTGCAGCTGGATTTCACCTAACGCGTGCGCTTGCACTGGAGTGAGAGCGACATCGCCGCATTGTTTATCGAGCATACCAAGCAATCGGACGGCTTGACGGGAATAGTGTCGAAGTTGACGAGCATTCATTATCACTTACCTCTAAAAATAAAGTTGCGCACCGCAATTAAATTAATTGCGGTGCGCAACTTTGTCAATGGTAAATGTTATTTTGCTCGTAAGGAGGCGTATTGAGCCTCCATGCTTAAGCGTGTTGGTGTAAGCAGAACTGTGGTGCTTGGCTATCTGATTTACGCATCCATACTTTCTCATGGAAGTAGTAAGCCACTGTGTTCAAGCTTGGCTCTAGCATCGCCATGATACCGCCGACAAACGCATCACCTGTTAGTAAGTAAACCACGCTAAAGGCAACACTGAAGTGGATAGTGGCAAAGCTTGCGGTTTTTAATTTGGTCATCCACTGACGAGCTTTAAGCGCTGGGACTTTTGCCCATGCCTTTTCATGAAAGTAGAAAGCGACGGTGTTCACTGAAGGCTCAATCATGGCAATTAAACTACCAATTAGAATGTCGCCAGTAAGCACGTAAGCGACACTAAACGCGATAGTAAAATGGAGTGCTGCAAAGGTTAGTGTCTTTTTCATGATAATTACTCAATCGTTGTGTTGTTTCGATAGGTCTATTATTGAGAATTATTATCATTAAATCTAATGGGCAGTTAAGATTAGTTTGATAGGTAAAAGCTATTAAATAGGAGGTAGAGTAGGAGAGAAGAGTGAATATCTTTGAAAGCTTCCTGAGCGATAAAATGCAAAAAGGGTTGATGCTTTCACACCAACCCTTTGATTCTTTTATTCTAGCTTTTAGCGATTAAAGTGCAGCGATCGTTGTCTTCTGCTCTTCTAGCTTAGCTAGTGTCTCTTTGTAGCCTTCAAGTTTCTCACGCTCTTTAGCAACAACCGCTTCAGGAGCTTTCGCTACGAAGCCTTCGTTACCTAGTTTGCCTTCGATACGCTTGATTTCGCCGTGAGTCTTCTTGATTTCGCCATCTAGACGAGCAAGCTCTGCATCTTTGTCGATCAGACCCGCCATTGGGATCATCAGCTCAGACTTAGCAACCAATGCTGTCGCACACGCTGGCGTTTCTTCGTCAGCAGCAAGTACGCGAACAGATTCTAGTTTCGCTAGAGACATCAGTACTTGTTTGTTTGCTTCTAGACGCGCTGCGTCTTCTGCGTTTGCTGCTTTCAGCATAACGTCAAGCGGCTTACCAGGGTTGATGTCGTATTCAGCACGTAGGTTACGGATGCTGGTAATGAACGCTTTCACCCATTCAATATCGTCTAGCGCTTCTTGGTTGAAGTTTGCTTCGTCGAATTGAGGCAGTGCTTGAAGCATGATTGTCTCGCCTTCTACACCTTCAACTAGTGGCTTGATGCTTTGCCAGATAGTTTCAGTGATGTAAGGAATCACTGGGTGAGCTAGACGTAGCGTCTTCTCAAGAACCGTGATTAATGTACGACGAGTACCACGCTGTTGTGCTTCAGTACCTTTCCATAGAACTGGCTTAGTAAGCTCTAGGTACCAGTCACAGAATTGGTTCCAGATGAATTCGTAAAGCGTGTTCGCAGCCATATCTAGACGGAAGTTGTCGATATGGTTGTTAAACGCTTTCGCTGCGAGTTCAAACTGAGACTCGATCCACTTGTCTGCTAGTGAGTATTCAATCTCACCACCGTTGAAGCCACAATCTTGCTCTTCTGTGTTCATCATTACGTAACGGCTTGCGTTCCATAGTTTGTTACAGAAGTTACGGTAACCCTCAAGACGTTTCATATCCCAGTTGATATCACGACCTGTTGATGCCATTGCTGCAAGAGTGAAACGCAGTGCGTCTGTACCGTATGCTTCGATACCGTTTTCAAACGTCTTACGAGTGTTCTTCTCGATCTTCTTCGCTAGTTGAGGCTGCATCATGTTGCCACAACGCTTCTCTACGAGAGACTCTAGGTCGATACCATCAATCATGTCGATTGGGTCAAGTACGTTACCTTTCGACTTGGACATCTTGTCGCCGTTTTCGTCACGGATTAGACCAGTAACGTAAACCGTCTTAAATGGTACTTGTGGTTTGCCGTTTTCGTCTTTCACGAAGTGCATGGTCATCATGATCATGCGCGCAACCCAGAAGAAGATGATGTCGAAACCAGTTACTAGTACGTCTGAAGGGTGGAATACTTTCAGATCGTCAGTTTGCTCTGGCCAACCTTGAGTACCGAACGTCCATAGTGCAGAAGAGAACCACGTATCCAGTACGTCTTCGTCTTGGTGAAGTTCAATGACTGACTCTAGGTTGTTGTTCTTACGAACTTCTTCTTCAGTGCGACCTACGTAAACATTACCTTGGTTGTCGTACCAAGCTGGGATGCGGTGACCCCACCATAGCTGACGAGAGATACACCAGTCTTGAACGTCACGCATCCAAGAGAAGTACATGTTTTCGTATTGCTTAGGAACGAATTGGATGTCGCCGTTTTCTACTGCTTCAACTGCGGTTTTCGCTAGAGGCGCAGTACGTACGTACCATTGGTCAGTTAGCATTGGTTCGATAACCACGCCACCACGGTCGCCGTAAGGAACTTGTAGATCGTGATCTTTCACTTCTTCAAGTAGACCTAGCTCGTCGAATTCAGCAACGATAGCTTTACGAGCGGCAAAACGCTCCATACCGTGGTATTTAGCTGGTAGCTCAGTGCTGTAAGCGTCGCTTGCTTCGCCGTTAGTGTTGAATACTTCTGCTGAGTCGCGGATGTTCGCGTCGAAAGTCAGAATGTTGATCATTGGTAGCTGGTGGCGCTTACCTACTTCGTAGTCGTTGAAGTCGTGCGCAGGTGTGATTTTCACACAGCCAGTACCTTTTTCCATATCTGCGTGCTCATCGCCCACGATTGGGATGCGACGATCAACGATAGGAAGGATGATTTCTTTACCGATAAGATCTTTGTAACGTGGATCTTCTGGGTTAACTGCAACACCCGTATCGCCTAGCACGGTCTCTGGACGAGTCGTTGCAACAACGATGTAGTCTTTGCCATCCGCTGTTTTAGCGCCATCTGCTAGTGGGTAGCGGAAGTGCCACATGTGGCCTTTAGTGTCTTTGTTCTCTACTTCTAGATCTGAAATCGCTGTGTGTAGCTTTGGATCCCAGTTAACCAGACGCTTACCGCGGTAGATTAGATCGTCTTCGTATAGACGTACGAAGACTTCTTGAACGGCGTTAGATAGACCATCGTCCATCGTAAAGCGTTCACGATCCCAGTCTACAGATGCGCCAAGACGACGAAGCTGCTTAGTGATAGTGCCGCCAGATTCGCCTTTCCATTCCCAGATTTTGTCGATGAAAGCTTCACGACCGTAATCGTGTTTTGTTTTGCCTTCTTCTGCAGCGATCTTACGCTCAACAACCATCTGAGTTGCGATACCAGCGTGGTCAGTACCTACTTGCCAAAGGGTGTTTTTACCCTTCATACGTTCACAACGGATAAGCGTATCCATGATCGTATCTTGGAACGCGTGGCCCATGTGTAGGCTACCAGTGACGTTCGGTGGCGGGATCATGATGCTGTATGATTCTTTAGTAGTGTCACCGTGTGGCTTAAAGTAGCCTTTCTCTTCCCAAGTCTGATACAGAGCTTGTTCGATTGAAGTTGGGTTGTATGTCTTTTCCATAGCGCTCTTTTAATGGATACGTTGATGGTTGAATCTTAGTCAATCTTTATAAGTGAGGGATCTTAACAAGATCGCCTTAACTATAAGGATTGACCGTTAAGGATATTGAATTTCGATCGTTTGCAGCTGGTAACCTGCTTGACGGTAAATTTTATATCTTTCTCTTGCGAGTTGTTTAGCTTTTTCTTCGCAGGGCACGAAGTCTACCACTTGAGCAAACTTGTTCGCAAAGGTTGTCTCATTTTCCGCCAAATTAATTACCAGCTGACGGTTCCAATTAGGTTTTACACCTTCATGGCCGATTTCAATATTGGTGGCGTATTTCGGTCCCTCGCCTACGAGGTTATGTGCCATGAACTTGTCTGCATCAACTTGCCAAAAGGTTTCAGCGAGCTGCTCGGCGTGTGGTTTGTCTTGGCAGTTTAAATACACTTTAGCGCCTTGGCGAGCAAAGTGCTGAGCCAAAAACACGATGTATTCTTCAAAGCCAGCCACCGTTGCTTGCGGGCTCTCTTCGTTAATGATGTAGAAGGTTGCTGTTTGCATCATTCTCTCACTTGCCGATGGTCTCTTCCTGAAACCATATTAAATCCGATTTTCAATCAAGAAAATCGAGGTAATAAAAAAGGGCCTTGCGGCCCTTTTAGATTCTGTTCAGAAATTACTCTTCTGTCTCTTGGCCGCTGCGGTTCAAAAGGAATTGGACAAGCATTGAGACAGGACGGCCCGTTGAGCCTTTCGCTGCGCCTGATTTCCACGCGGTACCTGCGATATCGACGTGTGCCCAGTTGTACTTCTTCGCGAACTTAGATAAGAAGCAACCCGCAGTAATTGTGCCACCAGGGCGACCACCAATGTTTGCCATATCCGCAAACGGGCTCTTCAATTGTTCGTGGTACTCGTCTGCCATTGGTAGACGCCATGCACGGTCACTCGCTTGCTCAGAAGCGTTTACTAGCTCATGAGAAAGAGGGTTGTGGTTAGAGATTACGCCGCTGATATGGTGGCCTAGTGCGATAACACAAGCACCAGTTAGCGTTGCAACGTCAACCACGCAGTCTGGTTCGAAACGCTCTACGTAAGTCAGTGCGTCACAAAGAACAAGACGGCCTTCAGCATCCGTGTTCAGAACTTCTACAGTTTGACCAGACATGGTCGTTAGGATGTCACCTGGACGGTAAGCGTTGCTGCCAGGCATGTTTTCACAGCCCGCTAGAACACCAATAACGTTGATTGGTAGGTTTAGCTTCGCTAGCGCTTTCATTGTACCGAATACCGATGCCGCACCACACATGTCGTACTTCATCTCATCCATACCTTCGCCCGGCTTTAGAGAGATACCGCCTGAGTCGAAGGTTAGACCTTTACCTACGAGCACAATCGGTTTTGCATCTGAGTCAGGGTTACCTTTGTACTCGATGATAGACATCATAGATTCGTTTTTAGAACCACGGCCTACTGCTAGGTAAGAGGTCATACCCAGTTTTTCCATCTCTTGCTCACCAATAATTTTGGTGGTTACGGTTTCGTAATCGTCCGCTAGACGACGAGCTTGAGAAGCAAGGTAAGCTGGATTAGCTACGTTTGGCGGCATGTTGCCAAGGTCTTTTGAGGCTTTGACACCTGATGCGATAGCAAGACCATGAGTGATTGCTTTTTCACCCAAGTTCAATTCACGACGCGTTGGTACGTTGAAAACAAGCTTGCGCAGTGGGCGGCGAGTCTCAGGTTTCACGCTCTTGAATTGATTAAATGTGTATAGACCATCTTTAGTCGCTTCTACAGCCTGGCGCACTTTCCAGTATGTATCACGACCCTTAACATGCAGTTCAGTTAGGAAACATACCGCTTCCATTGAGCCTGTCTCGTTAAGTGTGCTGATCGTCTTTTGAATGATTTCCTTGTACTGGCGCTCGCCAAGTTCACGCTCTTTGCCGCAACCGACAAGTAAAACGCGCTCTGACAAAACACCTGGTACTTGATGCAGTAGCAGCATCTGACCAGGTTTACCCTCTAGATCACCACGGCGAAGTAGTGAACTGATGTAACCGTCACTGATTTTATCAAGTTGTTCGGCTACTGGAGAAAGGCGACGTGGTTCAAACACACCAACAACGATACATGCGCTACGTTGTTTCTCTGGACTGCCACTTTTTACACTGAACTCCATGCGTACTCCTACATCCTGAAGACAAATTGCTCTAAATGTTAGATAATGATCGCTTACTTGTTGAATTTTAGCTCCAGGCTTACATGCAGAGCTGATTAAGCGACTAACATCTAGTTTATAATTTTTAAAAAAATAAATGGTTCAACGGGAAACTATAGTGATTCGACCAAAAAAACAAGTTTTGTATAGGTAATTTCAGCGTGATTATTGTTAGATATTTGATCCGCGAAACACTCAAGAGCCAATTTGCGATTTTTTTCGTACTTTTTTTGGTGTTTGTAAGCCAGAAATTCATAAGTGTTCTTGCTGATGCTTCTGATGGGGATATTCCTGCTGGATTGATTTTCTCGATTGTTGGTTTGAACATGCCAGCAATGGGTCTGTTAATGCTGCCTTTAAGTCTGTATATCGGCATATTGATCACATTTGGTCGTCTGTATGCAGAGAGCGAAATTGTCGTAATGAACGCGACAGGTATTGGTAATAAATTCTTGGTTCAAGCGGCCTTATACCTAGCGTTGATTACTTCAGCGGTGGCGGCTTTCAATGCGTTGTGGCTATCGCCGTGGTCTCAAGACCGCGTTGAGCAGCTTTATGAGCAGGTAGCGTCAGAAAACAGCGTTGACCTACTTAAAAAAGGTCAGTTCCAAGGTACACCAGACGGTTCATCGGTTGTGTTCATCGATGACATTAAAGACAATACCTTGAGCAACGTTTTTGTTGCGCAGATGCGCCCTCGAGATTCAGTGTTACCGAGTGTGATGTTCTCATCTTCTGGTGAAGTAAAAGAGCTTTCGGACGGTCGTCAGATCATCACTATGAAAGAAGGTACGCGTTATGAAGGTGTGCCTACTCGCGTTGAATATATGATCACGAAATTCGATGAATACGAAGGTGTTATCGGCCAACGTGAGGTCAAAAAGAAAGGGCGAGACTGGGAAGCATACCCAACGGTTGACTTGATAGGTCACCCAGATCCAGAGGCGCAAGCGGAGCTACAATGGCGAATTTCGTTATTTGTGTGTATTCCACTCTTAACAATGCTCGTTATTCCTTTGTCTGCGGTGAATCCGCGTCAGGGACGGTTTGCCAAAATGGGGCCTGCGATTCTGATCTACCTAGCGTATTTCTTGGCGATCAGTGCAACCAAATCTGCATTAGAAGATGGTGACATCCCGGCTGCTATTGGTATGTGGCCAATCAATGCGATGTTGCTGATTGTTGCTATCATGGCGAATATGATGGACAGCGTTGCTGCTAGACGAATAAAAGACAAATTCCGCAAGAAGAGGCTCGCGTAAGCTGTGTTCAAAATCTTAGACCTTTACATCGGTAGAACCATCATCTCTACCACTGCCTTGGTTTTAGCGACGTTTGTTGGCTTATCGGGCATCATCAAATATGTAGAACAGCTACGTAAAGTAGGGCGAGGTGTGTACGACCTCACTCATGCGTTGTACTTTGTGTTACTCAGTGTGCCGCGTGATATCGAAATGTTCTTTCCAATGGCGGCATTACTCGGTGCCCTGATCGGCTTAGGTATGTTGGCTTCAAGCTCTGAGCTAGTGGTGATGCAAGCTGCTGGTTTCTCTAAGCTGGATATCGGGTTATCGGTACTCAAAACGGCCGTCCCGCTCATGATTGTTGTTATGGCATTAGGTCAATGGGGCGCTCCTGAGGCCCAGAAGATGGCCCGTGACTTACGTGCGTTTGCGATATCAGGTGGTAGCATTGTGTCTGTGCGCTCAGGTGTGTGGGCTCGTGACGCAAACGACTTTATCTTTATCGGTAAAGTCGAAGACGACAAGCTTTATGCTTTAAATATGTGGCGTTTTGATGATGATAAGAATCTACAAAAAGTTATTTTCGCCGAAGAAGTCGACTACCAACAAGATAACAACTGGCTGATGCGCTACGTACAAATTACGGACATGGAAAATGAAAACGTAATTTCAAAGCAAGACATCGAACAGATGGAGTGGCACACCTCTTTGGCACCAGATAAGCTAGCTGTGGTGACCGTGAAGCCAGAAGAACTGTCACTGAGCGGTTTGTATGATTATGTGACTTACCTGAAAGCATCGGAACAAGATGCATCTCGCTATGAGTTGGCGTTTTGGCGTAAGTTGACTCAGCCGCTTTCAATTGCTGTGATGATGTTAATGGCGCTATCTTTTGTTTTCGGTCCACTCAGAAGCGTGACCATGGGGGCAAGGGTATTGTCGGGCGTGGTTGCCGGGTTTACTTTTTACATATCCAGTGAGTTCTTTGGTCCATTAAGCTTGGTGTATGGCATATCCCCAGTGTTTGGTGCTTTGGCCCCGAGTTTGGTGTTCTTAGCTATTGCGATTGCACTGCTACGAAGAAAGCTATAACTGAAGCATCATCGAATAAACCAAGTTTTACCGAACCAAATGTAAAAGGAAGGCATTACGCCTTCCTTTTTTGTGTTCCTAGACAAGTTAATTTGCCTTAGGTAATACAACAACCTCTGTTTGGGCCCAAATGTCGTGGAAACCACGTTTCTTCGGATCAATCGGTACAGTCAAATTTGCCAAGCCAAAGCCAGATGTCGAAATACGAATCAGAGCTTGAGTTACCGTAATTGGTGCTCCGTCTTTGGCATTGCGAACTCGAAGCTTCCAAGCGCGCATCCCAAGAGTTTGTCCTGCTCGCGTCCAGAAGAACACAAAGAAATATATCCACACACCCGCAAGATAAAGTGTAAATAGAGGGCTCAATACAGGGTGCTTTCCGAGCATATCTGCGGCATCAGCGTACTCGCCATAGCTCAACAATCCTGCTGCATTTAGTGCAAACACAACGGCCATAACAATACCTGCGGCCATCATTTCAATTGCGATAATAATCAATGTGTCGTAAATCAACGCTGCAAGTCGACGAAAGAGACCAGCAGGTGGAAGAGTTGTAGACGTTGTCATTATTCCATCACTTACCTTAAAAATTGTGCGTCAGAATATAGATTCCCTCACCAAGAGAAAAGAGACCTAACGCACAGAGTCTTTAATTGTGTATAAACGAAGAGACTTTTCTGCCCTACGTTATCAGCACATGTCATGATACACGAGGCCGTGCAGCAATATGTTTCAACTGAATTCGACTCTCTTAACCATTGGCTTTTTGGTCTGTGACCAGATTAGATAGCTGAGAGAGTTGGTGTTTCTCATCTTCGGTATAATGTTGGCTTAATGAAAGCTCTAAAGCTTTTTCTGACAGCTTGATTGCTGGTGACAAAAATAACTTAGGGTGCATACTAGAGAGAGCTAGCAAGGCCTTTTGTAGGCGAATCTGTATTTGGAGTTGCGCTGCACCATCGTGTGCTATCGGCAAAAAGACATCATCAAACAAATCCTGGCAGCTCAATGCGGGCACAAATAGTCTAGGATATCGAGTTTTGGTAGGCGGCTCACTGAGTAGGTCTCCCCATAATGAAAGTGCTCGTACAGAACGCCCAAGAACGTCAATCGCGGTGCCATTATCATTTACAGCCGGAGATAGTGCTCGTGAGGCGATTTCCGCCATAACGACTAAACCAAAGCGAGGGTCCTGATCATATGAACGCTCTGTTCGAATCGTGAAGGCTGCCGTTACTTCGCTTTCGTCTGGCAATTCTCCACAAACCCAAGCCAATGGTTGACCTACGTACACAAAACTTCCCGGTTGTCGCTCAAGGTAGATGGTGCATTGGTTTGCTTCAGCAATACTATCGAGATGATGCATATCAACATGCTGTAAGTAGCCAATTTCTTGGCTCAAAATAGGTTTACTTCCTCTGGGTTTATGTTCTGGGTGGCTCCACGGGTGAGCACCTAGCCAACGCTCTTTGCCCCGTTTTCTTATCGCATCTAACAAGGCTTGCTCCACATATGAAGTGGTTTCACTGACCCTTCCTAGTACGGAAAGGTGCTGAATCCAACGTAGCAGAGTGAGTATGATCATCACGATTACGGCGATAGTCACGATGAACAGATAAATTTGTGCTTGTTGATGATAGGCCCCAATACCTAGCGCGATAATTCCTACCAAACTAAATAGAAAAGAGCCAAGAAAGGTTGCTAAGGCATTTTGTGTTGTGCTGTCTTCCATCAACAGTTTTGTCGCTCGCGGCGTTACCCCTGCACTAGCGGCACTGTACGCTGAGACCATAATATTGAGAGAGAATGTAGTCACTGCAAGCATGGAGGTTGCGAGGATATTTAATATGTTGTTCAACAAATCCTTGCTGACGTTGATGGCAGGGGGCAGAGTAATGAACTGGTTTAAAACAATCGACATTAAGGCGGTAGCAACAGCTAGTAATGCGTAGAGTGACGTCCGGACCCACAGTTTTCGTGTCATCTGTTTCAGTAACCACTGCCATTTTGACCCAGTCATGCTTTGCTCCTATTCAGTTCTCACTAGAAAGTCGATAGAAAATTCAGAAAGTTATTCTTGCTTAAGCATAGGTTAAATGCCCGTCGTTCTGCTTGATATTTCATGCATCACGAAAGTAAGAAAGCTGCTTGCTTCAAAGAATGGTGCTCTTGAGGTGTGAATTACCACGATTCTGTTACCTTAATTGATAGATGAATTAAAAGTATGTGATTGAAAAGAGGTAGCGCATGATTGTAATTACAGGTGCAAGTAGCGGTTTAGGGGCGGAACTAGCAAAGCGTTATGATGCGGAAGGCAAAGAGACGTATGTAATAGGAAGAAATACAGAAAAACTATCCGCACTAGCAAAACAACTCTCTCATAACGTTGGTTATCAAGCTTGCAACCTCTCATCGCACCAAAATGTGAAACAGCTCTTTGATGGGGTGAAACAGTCCCCTGAAATGGTCATTCATAGTGCGGGAAGTGGTTATTTTGGCTTACTGGAAGAGCAGGAGCCGGAAGAGATTCAAAAGTTGATTGATAACAACCTGAATTCTGCGGTTCATGTGCTAAGAGAGTTAGTAAAGCGTTACAAAGATCATCCAATAAAAGTGGTCATGATCATGTCTACAGCCGCGCAACAACCTAAAGCGCAAGAGTCTACGTATTGTGCAGTGAAATGGGCCATCAAAGGATTAATTGAGTCGGTTCGTTTGGAGCTAAAAGGAAAACCTATGAAAATTATCGCGGTTTATCCTGGTGGAATGGATACGGAATTCTGGAAAACAAGCGGCAATACGATGGACACGAGTCACTTCATGCAAGCAGAAGATGCCGCAGAGATGCTCCATAATGCGTTGTCGAGCATTGGGAATGGTTATGTTTCTGATATTACAGTGAATAGAACTTAAAAAGAGTTTCGTATACTCATTTTCATCTGGAAGAGTAGTAGAAAATGGAGCGTACGTTTCTTATGAGTACAGCTTTGTCACACTTTGTGGCGAAATTATCAGCAAACGATAGTTATTTAAGGTATTTCTGCTTGCGCAGGTCAAAAGCTTACGTATAATGCCAACCATCAAAGGGCAATAGCCCAAAGATGCCGGTGTGGTGAAATTGGTATACACGACGGATTCAAAATCCGTTGCCTTCGGGCGTGGCGGTTCAAGTCCGCCCACCGGTACCATATTAGAAAGGTCGCTTTTATAGCGGCCTTTCGTCGTTTTAGGTGCTTGAAAATATTCGATTTTTCAGGTGTTTACCTCAAAACTCCTTTCCTGCTATCGCCTCTTTTCTTCCCAAAATAGACTCCCTTTATCCGCCTTAAAATTTCGCCCATGGTCCATATATGGTTCATCGCATGACGATTCTGTGCGCAAGGGAATCCTAGTAAACCCAACAAATGCAAAAAGCAGCCGTCGTGAAAGCCAGTATTAGTAAGGGCTCTGAGCTAACAAAACCATGGTACAACCATGGTTACTTTACGGTGCTATGAAGTTTTAGCTTTGACTGCTATGTGGTTACTGAGCGTTTTGATGGACAGTCGAAAAGTATTGAAATAAATGATTTACCACTAAATGTTGTAATGATTTAAGTATATTTAGATTCAGTACGGTTATCGCGTTGTGATTCACGTCACGAATGTTGTCTTTTTGTTTTTAATGTTAATGTTTTGTTTTTGTGTATAGTTTTGATTTCTAATTATGCTTTAAGTTAAATTTCTGGTGTTTTGTGTTTTAAGGGAGGCGTTCTAGTGAAATATCACTCGTAATGATAAAAGTGACATTTAGAGTAAAGAAGCTAGAATTCACCACTCTCCAAATTGTTATTAATTTTTTTTTATTGTAATTTGTGTTTTAAGGTTGGTGGTTGGTTTTAAAATTCAGAGATTTATACATAAGAAATATCTGAATTTTTCTAGTGTGTATATTTAAAAATTATGTTGTTTAGAGAATCTGTCTTACATTCACAAGGTCAAAGACTGTTTGGTGTTATTAACTTGGCCCAGCCATTGTCAATACACTTAATTGTGTCAGTAATATCATTTTTTATTGTGATAATGATTATTTTCTTATCTAAGTCAGAGTACGCTAGAAAAGAAACGGTAAAAGGATATTTAATTCCTAACTTAGGTGTAATTAAAGTATATTCAAACAAGCCTGGAACAATAGATACAATTTATGTAAGTGATGGTGATTTTGTTCAAAAAGGAGATATAGTTGCCAAAGCTGTGCTAAGTAGAACACAGCCAGACGGAATCGATTTGAGTGAGAGCGTACTGTCAAGTTTGTATATTCAAAAAGAATTATTAGAAAAGGATTACGTTCAAACACAAGCACTAACTCAAACTGAAATAAGAGGGTATATTCAAAAAAAACTTGATTTGAAATCGTCTATTATTGGAGTTGAGCGACAAATAGATTTACTCGTCAGAAAGCACGAACTTCAGATAAAAGAAAATCAAAGATATGAAAAACTTTATGAGAAAGGTTTTATTTCTGAAATTGATTTTCAAAAGCAGGAGAAATATTTGTTAAGTGTAATGGAGTCTTTAGAGAATGCTAGCATAAGTAAAATGTCTCTCATTGCACAATTAAATGAAACTGAATCAAAAATAAATGTTTACCCTCATGAAGTTGAGCTAAGACTCGCCCAGATATCGAGAAGTAAAGCAGAAGTCCAACGCCGGATTGATGAAGCTAAAAATAGTCATATATTTAGTGTAATTGCCAAAGAATCAGGTGTGGTCACTTCTATATCAGTAAAGGAAGGTGAATTTTTGCCAACAAACAGACCACTGCTGAGTATAATTCCAGAAGGTGCGGAATTGATCGCAGAGCTTCTACTCCCAACACGCTCAGCTGGTTTTGTCGAATTAGAGAAGGAAGCGAGACTTCGATTTGACGCATTCCCATACCAAAGATTTGGCTTTATAGAAAGTAGTATCATGCGCATAGATAAATCATTGCTAGTTCAAGGCGAAGCAGATATTCCTTTACAACTAAGCGAGCCAGTTTACAGAGTGCAAACTAAGCTATATCAACAAGACATAGAAGCATATGGTGAGTATTTTCCTTTGAAGCCCGGTATGTTATTGGAGGCTGACATCATATTAGAGAGGCGTTCTTTATTAGATTGGCTACTTGAGCCTATTTATAGCCTTCGCGGGAGGCTTGGGTGATGGCTGATGAAACTTTAGAATTGCTGGAATTTTCAGGAAAGCGTCGAGTACCATTGATAATGCAAACTGAAGTGGCTGAGTGTGGTCTTGCATGTCTCGCAATGGTGGCAAGTTTCTATGGATATAAACTTGATATTGCATCATTAAGGAAAAAATTTACAGCTAACTTGAGTGGTATTAACCTCCATCAGATGATCTCATTAGCGGACTCATTAGCTTTGTCGAGTCGGCCTTTAAAGTGTTCGATAAAAGATATTGGAAAGCTGACATTACCGTGCATATTGCATTGGGATATGAATCATTTTGTGGTGCTTACAGGGGTTACTCGTAAGGGTGTTTCTATAAACGATCCTGGGTTAGGTAAACAGAAACTGTCTTTGTCAGAGTTTAGTGAACACTATACAGGAATTGCATTAGAGTTGACGCCTACAACTAACTTCGTAAAGCAAGATAAACGAGAGATTATGCGTTTGTCTCAATTGTGGACCAAGGTTATAGGTTTTAAGTCTAGTTTAATTTCCTTAATAGTACTTTCGATTGTTTTACAGGTCATAGCTCTTGCTAATCCATATTATATGCAATGGGTTGTTGATGAAGTTCTACTTAGTCAAGATAAGCCATTGTTACAAGTTCTTGCCATTGGTTTCGGGTTGCTTGTATTTCTCAATACTATATCAGCAGGTGTTCGCAGCTATCTCATACTGAGATTATCTAGTATGCTTAATATGCAAATGGGAGGGAATCTATTACGCCATTTGTTATGTTTACCGATGAGTTATTTTGAAAAAAGGCATGTAGGAGACTTAGTATCTAGGTTTGGCTCTCTTAGCAATATTCGAGAACGCTTAACTACAGGCGTGGCTGAAACTGCTATCGATGGATTAATGTCTATTGCTGTAGTAGTAATGATGTTGATCTACTCTCCTTTACTAACTGCTATAGTAATGGGTGCAGTATCGCTTTACATTTTACTACGACTGTCTTTATACCCTTCACTGAGGCGAAATACTGAAGAATTAATTCAATCGAGCGCTCAAGAACAGAGTAACTTTTTAGAAAACATACGCGGAATTCAAACTATCAAATTGCATACTTGTGAGCCGACTCGCCAAAGCTTGTGGCAGAACCGTTATGCAGAGGTGATTAATAGTGAAATTCGATTAGGTAAGTTAGATATTAGTTTTAAGTTAGCAAGCAAACTCTTATTTGGATTTGAGAATGTTTTTGTTATTTACCTCTCAGCATCTTTAGTTATGGATGGTTTGCTATCTGTTGGAATGATTTTTGCTTTTATGTCTTATAAAAGACAATTTACTGAACACGCTGCTAACTTGGTTGAGCAATTAATCGGATTTAAAATGATGCGATTACATTTGGGAAGAATTTCAGATATAGCATTAACTGATATTGAAAGTAACCGAGAGCCGCAATTAGATATACATGATGTAACAGGTAAAATCACTCTTGAAAATGTAAGTTTTCGCTATTCAGATAATGATCCTTGGATTATAAAAAATTGTAATTTGAACATTAGAGCTGGTGAATCAATTGCTATTATTGGTTCATCAGGTTGCGGAAAAAGTACATTGGTTAAGTTAATGCTGGGTTTGTTAGAGCCAATTGAGGGGCGGATATTATTGGATGGACGAGATATCAACCATATAGGAATTTTGAAATATAGAGAACAGATCGCAGCGGTGATGCAAAATGATACGTTATTATCAGGATCTATATTGGATAATATTGCATTTTTCTCGCCTGAAATAAATCATATTAAAGTCCAGAAGTGCGCTCAGATAGCTGCAATCGATAATGAAATAAATGCAATGCCAATGGGATATAACTCATTGGTTGGTGATATGGGAAGTCAGTTTTCTGGAGGTCAAGTACAAAGGATATTATTGGCTAGAGCATTGTATAAAGAACCTAAAGTGTTATTTATGGATGAAGCAACTAGTCACTTAGATATACAGAATGAAGTATATATTAGTGAACATATTAAATCATTATCAATGACCCGTGTAATAATTGCTCATCGTTCGGAAACCATAAAGCAAGCTGACAGAGTTATGGTTATGAACCAAGGGAATTTAATAGATATTGAAGATCAACAAGCATCTTCAGGCACTATATAGCGAACAAAGCTATATATTTTCAATCAAGAAAAGGAAATTTTTATGCAAGAACTTACATTGGAAGAAATGGACCAAGTATGCGGTGGATCTACTAATTATGGGGCAGAGTTTGTGGGGGGATGTGTTGCAGGTGTTGTTGGGGCCGCTGCGGCTACTGGAGGAATGTCTTTACCTTTAGCTGCCCAAACCTGTCTTGCTGGAGGTTCCATAAGCGTAATCGGTGCAGCAGCTAAAAATGTTTGGTTACATTTAGCTAGCTAAATAATTTGAGCAGGTTCAATTATGCTCCTGCTCAATATTTTATTTTTTACTATAGGGTATTGTAAATGAAGAGCTTGTATGTTTTTTTAATGTTATTTGGTGTAGTGTATTTGATTAAATCAATTATAGTTGATTTAATAAACTCTGACTCTACTAATATTTATAACTATGGTATTAGTTTGGCTATTTCTTTAGCTGTTTTCTTCCTCATTAAACTCAGAGGTGGAAAGTATTCTATATGATTTTTATGTTTGTAACTTTAAAATGTTTATTTAAAAATATTGATTTTAATTTTTAATTTTTATTAATGTTGCAATTTAAATTGCAACATTAATAAAAATTCAATTATACGGATTGTTTTTTATTAATAAGTTGTGTTTTTTACGCGTATTCTGGGGGAGAAACGAATTTTTATGTTTGTTTTAATTCTTTGCCAAACTATACATTTGACATAATATTATTATTTCAATAGCCAAGCGTAACAATCAACCATTCAAACACATATTAATTAATTGAATATCTAGTTAATGGAGGTTTGAATGAGTAAATCACAACGACTCACCACCACTTTCCTCAATAACCTCAAGCCCAATTCGGCTAACGCTAAATCTACCGATTACGAAGTTAATTTATCTGTTATGAAAGACAGTGGCTTACCTACTGGTGTTCGCTGCTTAGTGGGTAAGTCTGGAGGGAAACGCTTCCTGCTGCGTTATACCAGTCCGGTAACAGGTAAGAAGGCAAGCATTGGTCTTGGTAAGCACCCTGAAACTGACCTCCCCACACTGCGCAAAACAGCCAAAGAGTATCGCCAGCAAATTATTGAAGGCGTTGATCCCAAGCTTGAACGTGACAATCAGACTACCGAGAAGACGATGACTCTGGAACGCTTCTTTGATGAAGTTTACCTGCCACTGGCAAAACAGAAACGCAGTTGGAAGGATGATGTCGCTCGGTTTCGTTTAGCAAAGTCGATACACCATATCTCGATTCACGACCTAACCGCCGCCAATATCATCAAAGTCCAAATGGAGATGCAAAACGCAGTTACGATTAAGGGTAAACCGTATGCTCCTGCTTCGATAAACCGTGTTCTAGCCCTGCTCAAAACGATCAATCGTCAAGCATACAAGTTGATGGACGCTCCGCTCATTGCTGACAAGGTGAGCTTGTTGAAAGAGGATAACGTGCGTACTGGTTACTTGTCCGAATCACAGCTAAAGGAGTTCATAGGTCACGCTCTGAACCATGAGGATAAGAGCATCGGCGCGTACCTAGCTTTGCTGTTTTTGACTGGCGCGAGGGATAAGGAACTGCGTTTGCGCTTAAAATCCGATGTGAATTGGGAGGAGAAAACACTTACTATTCCACATACGAAAAACGGTACTAGTCACGTTTTATTCCTAAGTGATTACATGCTTGATATTTTGAGGTCGGTGCCACATGTGTCGAATAATCCGTATCTCTTTCCTGGACGCAAAAAGGGTAAACCAGTAGGGCAACCTAGGCATGCTTTCAAGGCTATCAAAGCCAAGATGGGACTGCCCGACATACCCGGTGATAAAGCGAATCTAACCCTGCACAGTGCAAGGCATACTGTTGGTAGTCTTCTGGCATCACAAGGAGTCTCGTTACACGACATAGCCAAGCAGTTGAATCACGCTGACCTGTCATCAACAAGGCGCTACTCAAAATTGACTGTAGGGCGTCGGAGGGAGATTGGCTCTCGTTTATCGGATATGGTGACTGCGAAGCCAGAGATACGTTGGGAATGAAGAAGTTAGGTTTAACCAGTTAATTTAGAAATGACATTAGAAAAGCCCCTGTTTAGTTCATCGCTAAACAGGGGCTTTTTCATTATTAAACGGAGATTAGAAATGAAAACAGTAAACAAGTTTGAAGACATTCAATCACTGCCAATGCCTGATGGTGTGAAAGCAAAACTGCTCGAACACTTGATTGAGCCATTCGGTGATGAAGAAAACACAAAAGCATTCTGGGATGAGGTTGGTACGACCTTGTACTTGATTGAGGAGTCCGATACCGACGAAACCTTGAGTGAAGAATCTGAGGAAGACCAACACTTCCTTCGCTTTGTTACTAATTACCCAGAATGGGTGCTGTTATTAAACGATGATGACTGTCCTTGGTTGCTGGCGGTCGCCATAGTGACCATGGAAGGCTCTGGCGTGTACTGCTGTGCTCCTATGAACAGTCCAACGTTCCCTGTCGCCAAGTTAGCTGATCAAGCTGAATCTTAAAACCAAATTAAACCTAAACAATTCCATCTTAAAGGAGGTGTCCTATGGCACGTAAATCAAACCAACAACAAGAAACGGTTCAACCTGAAATCGTAGAAGGCAATGAACAAGTCACAGTCACTAACGATCAACCAGTAGACCATTTCACTAATATTGTGCGCGAGGGAAAAGCGAAAAAACTATCACCGAAAACGAAAAACCACGTGTTCTATCAAATCACCTTAAATGACGCGGAAGCCGAGCTCCATATCCGCATGTCGGGTAATGAAGGTGGTGGTCTGCACAGTAAGGAATGGATCCCACTTAAAGACATCACCGCTGTACTAGATGTGCAGGGTGATAAGCCGTTCAAGAGTTCTGTGCTGAAGTGTGTATTTTCTGGACAGTCAGCGAACAACGCTGGTTTTATGTGCGGGATTTGCAGGGGACTTGGTCTTATCATTCAGTCGGAGAAATCAGTGTTTCTCCACGTTCTAGCGCCAGACTACGAGCAACGTCGTGATGAGTTGCTGTCATTAGTTGACGCTGAAACCAAAACTAAATAACCCCAAATCCACATCAATCCTTACCCACCAAACCAACTATGGCTTTCATACCGAGCACTTAGCAAGAGTGCTTCCTTAGCAAATTAAACGAGATTTTATTATGAACTTAACTTTTGACGTTGAGCGCCTTTTGTTACCGATATCAACTAGTCTTCAAGATGCTTTAAACCGAGTGATCAGCGAATCTGGCAAATGGACACCCATGATCCAATCGGTTGTGATCAACTTCCGAGATTCATCCTACAGTTCGGAAAACGGCGGTTGGCACCCTGTTGAAATCAGGCTTGTCCGCCTCTACGACCAGTGGATATTTGATTACATCACTGACTTTGCGTATTGCGGTGGTCCTTATCCCGAACTGGTTAAAGAGGTGGATTTTAACTTCTCATCTGGGACGGCGAGTTTTTCCTATGTTCCGGAACTGCCGATAACAAGTAGTGAGGTAATGGAGTTCTACTCGATGTGGGAATCCAACTTTCTCAGCTACGTTGAAATGGGGGTGTTCGATGAGATAAAAGTCACTGTGGATTAGTACATCGGCAACAAACCAAGTAGAAAGCACCATGTATGTACCATAAAATAGTCGACTCACTTCCTAGTGAAACTAAGGCTTCCCATTGTCCCATGTTAATCATGGTGTGATGGGAAGCCTTTTTCATTGGGGCAAGTTTTAGCAACGTTTACCCAATCCGTTGCCTTCGGGATTCAGAGGGGATGAAGTTGCTGGATTGCAATGGACGGTGGAAACACCAAGGAAAGGAGTCTTAATTTTAACGACTTTGGTTGGTTTACACTGGTGTTTTGTTATTAAAAGCTCCCATTGCTATGTCGAAGCAATGGGAGCAGTAAGGGACGGGAAGCCTATAGAAAATACCGAGAGAATGATTTGTCTGATGCTATCTCTGCAACTAGGGGTAAAGGCTAGCCCTTATTATGCGACGAGAGGCGCCCCTTAATCTTATGTTCGTAGTTTGGTGCGAAAACTTGGTCATTTTCAACGTTGCCATACGAAATGACAACTTATCCAATTTACTCCCAGTACAAACAGAATTAGGTATAAATTACTGACTTAGTTCGTCCAGTAGAGACAACCCTAGCTGATACTTGTCATCTAGTGCAGATGGGTGAGCATGTCTCTTTATATTTGGTAGAGAGTTCAGGTAGCTGAAGAATCCGGAAGTGGTCATAGGGTATCCAGGCTCAAAATATTCTTCCTCATCATCCCCAAATGAAAACCAATGGCAAAGCATTACAAGGTCTTCTTTCTCGTAAACAACCGCAGATGTGCGTGATTTTTCATGGTCGCTGTAAGCTAGAAAGTCAATGAAGATAACTTCTTGGCTTTCTGGGTTTTCCAAATGCTCTTCTGCCATCTGAATCGAGTAGTGATCCGACTCTGCGAAAAACATTTGAGTTCCCATTGTTGCTTCATGTCCCCAAGCTGCTGCCGCACACTTGGCAATTTTCTCACTTTGACAGTCGTTAAGTAGATGCTCTGTTTTATTGAATGAAATAGACATGTTTTTGTACCTATTTTGTTTTGGTTTCGATACGCGGATTAAACATGCTTCACTTATAAAAAACTAGACTAACTGATAGATTTATAACGATATTCGTGAGTTGATGGTCACAAATGAACTTCTAATCTAATTTTTCGACTATTTTTAGAGAGCAGCTAGAACTCACTAGGTGTGATAAAAAGAAACTTGTCACCGGAATCTATAGTGACAAGTTCAATTTATGGCTCTGTTTATCCAGTCATCATACCCAGTAGATAGCCAACGGCGGTGAAGCTCAACAAGTTAGCGATATCAACTAGGTAAAGATACGGACTGGACTGAGTGATTTGGAGCAGAGTTCGTGCATCAGACATCATGGTTATACCCCTATTAAATTACTTCTCCTAGCGGAGTTATTTATTAGTTAGTCTCAACCCGACCAAAAACGGCATCATTTCGAGCTTTCCCTTGCGCGGTATCGGTTTGAGATTTCGCTAAATCGTTTCTTTCGCTTATCTCACATAGGTAAGCTTAAAATCGGCACATAGTGGCAAGTTCATGGGTAGGGCGCTCTGTAGCGGCGCAGTGAAACGACATTATGTCGGTGTTCTTTGTTGTCTTGGAGCTGTGCTTCTAGAGGGAACGCTAGGGCGTCATTTATTAACGTGGCAGCGTCATGAAACAATACTCACTTACAGCAAATAAAGTATTTGGATCATCATGATCTAATTGCTCAGTAAGCTGATCGGTTTCGGTAGTCTGAAACGTGTCGACTACTTGTAACGATCCAATGTGGCGTGGAGATCGCGTATCAGTTCAAGCTTGAGACTGACTGGGGAGAGAACCTCGACTTGAGGTATCCAAGACTTCAACAAGGGCAAGATATCGCTCAATCTTGATACTCGACTGCTAACCAACAAACTACCGTCGCTCAGTTCTTTCAATAGCTGCTGGTGGGGAAGAATCGTCCCTTCAAGAAAGCGTGGAGCTACTTCCCGATCAACCTGTACAAGCACCTCAGCATCATCCGGAGTTAGCCACTCCATCCCTTGTTTATGTATCTCCTCGTGGACCTTTTGATTCGGTTTGTATTTATCTTCCCGGCGGTGAATCCGTGAAATATCCGGTAATCGGTACGAATGTAACTGGTCACAGTAGGTCGCAGCAAGGAACCAGATACCACGGTCGTTAACCAAACGATAGGGATGGACAGATTCAAACGTTTTTCCATTGTACACAAGGTCAATAACAGAGTGAGTGGTGATAACTTCGGTCAGCTGTCTAAACAGCGCATCGAACTTCTCGATGGGTTCGGAGCGTGGATTCTTAAACAGAACGGGAGTGTGACCGTTGAACTTGTAGTGATTCGGTAGTAGCGCAGACAAACCCGTATCGTGCAGTACCTTGTTGGTATTCGCATTACCATTATTTCGAGTTACCGGATCTAACCGATAACCCTCATTGGTGCGGATAATCGGAGCGTTGACTAGCCTTTCATTGAAATCGCGTCTCAGGGTTTTCTCACTTACCTGATAATCCGCGACCAACTGCTCAGGGGAGAGCACTTCTCCCATAAACAATCTCGTCAATATGTCACCTAGCCTTAAAGCTAGCTTTTCACTCTTATCGCTCATGCTACTAGCGTACGGTTTCCCTTGGACAGGTTGAGGGCAAAACATTTTTAAATGTTTCTAACCGTCACGCACTGAGATTTGGCATAGCTTTCATTGGATAAGGCAGGGCAATGACGATGACTATTTTCACGCTCATTCTGCGGTCTTGGACACATCCTGTCCGAGCGCAGTGGGATACTACACAACGTAGATTTACTACAACGTCAATTAAAGGAAACAAGCAATGCAAGTGACATTCATTAAGCCACTTATGGCATCAGGTTATTCATGTCGTTCTTTAGGTTGTCCCGGTTGGGTCACCAAGGGTGGGTCATGCGATGCATGTGGCGCAATGGATTACAGTTAAGAAGGAGCGTTCATATGGGCAACTGGACAGAAGACCAAGGTGACTATGATGATGGCACAGAAGATTCTGGCTTCAGTCAGGACTTCGACATGGAGCCGGGCGACGATGGTTGGCTCGGCGGCGACTTCATGGCTGATGATGACGATGATTAAGTCCCATCACTAAATTAGGCTGATCAACAAGGGCGGTATCGAAAGGTATCGCCCTTTTTCATATCTGTATCTAGAGAAAAGGAAAAACAGTATGGCAAAAACACATTTTCATTCTAACCCTCAACAGCGTTGGTTTAAGCCTAGCGCGTCAACAGGTGTTCGATTTGCGCAATATGGCGCAACATTTGGTACTCGATATGGTCCACAGGGCGTCGTTATTGGTGGAGCGATCGGGTTTGTTGCAGGTGCATTAATCGGAGGGGCATTAGAGGAACTAGATGTTATTTAGTGAAAAAGTAGAGGCGAAACCGCCTCTACTTTTTTCTTTATCGTAACTGATGGGAAGTGGTTTCCCTTTATCGCATAGGGAGTAACGGTTGGTGTGTGATTAGTTCGATGGGGATAGACAGTAACAACTAATCACACGCAAGATCTATCAACCAAAGTCCCACTGGATATCATCATCACAGATGAAGTAAAACTCTTCGTTCTCTTTAGAGTACCCAAGGCCAAGTGTCTTCTTCGAGGCTAGGGAACCTAGATAATACGCAAAATGTGGGCAAGATACTTTCAGTTTATCCAATGCGTTCTCTAGGTTCTTGCGATGACTATCAATTTCCTTGGTTTCCTCGACCTCATCAATTTTGCTTGATAATTTAAGTGATTCGCTATGCTCAATGAACCAGTCGAGATCATTCCGAAAAATTTTTAGCAAGTCCTCTTTTGTATATACGACTTGCCCGCTGAGTTCATTGACTTTAGGTAGTAATGCTACAGCAGCTGATGCAAGTTTTTCTTTTTCATCCCAGTCATCAGTTTCAAAGTATTGACTTAGTAAATCATAAAACTGGTTGCGTAGTTTTTCCTCATAGCCATGCTTGGTATTTGGTTTTTTAGTATTCATGCCGATATCGAACTGACTATCAGCGGCGATTTCCTCCGCTGAGTAGCCGCTACCGATACTATAGGAGCTTTTACGATACTCTTTTAATATCTTATACAGTAGTGACATGCCCTTGGAATTGCGCACTGTAGTTTTCTTATCAGTTCCGAACTGAACCAAGAAGTTTTTACCTTCTGGTTTAAAGGTTACTTTCTCTGGTATCGGGAATTCCACTCTAACCCTGTCCATTAACCAACTGGCGAAGTTATCACTGACCTCAATATCTACGTACCAATATTCACTGATACTTAGTAAATCCCAGTCTGGTTTGAATGGTGCTTTGTCGAAGTAGTTAATCATAGCCATGTGTCTTTGTAGACCTTCTTCAACCGCAGAGATCTCGTAATTCGGTATAGGGTAGTTGTGCCAGTATATCGGAGGTAAATCAACCGCTAGCACGTGCTGATTACTTTCTGAAGTGATGGTCTCTTGCGTGTGGGTGAAGTGCGCAAATCCTTTAGCTGATACCCGCCCTGATTGAAGCAGTTCTATTAGTGTTAGATGTGCTGTAGAAATGGCGAGGGCTGGCTTGTCGATATCGCTACATGATGTATTGGTAAGTTCTTCCAGTGCTAGTTGTGGCAACTCTTTCCATGGTAACGATTCGTTTGATTCGTGGTGTATATCACTGACTTCATCACGCAGAGGGTGAAAGAACTGACGATTGCGATTTGGTGAATAGCGATAAAACTCGTTGTCGTTTTCATCAGCAAATAAATGACCATCGATGAAATTACTCGCATCAATGCACACGTTATCTTCATCATCGTAGTATGAGTAGAGAGTGTTGCTCTCGTAATACTCGTAAGGCAAAGCTGTTACTAGTTCCTCACGCTTCCAGTGGAATGCTTTGTCTTTTGCTTCAAGATCCCATTCCCCTCGTTGTTCCTCTACAGGTATTCCTAGTTTTCTTTCGGCTAGCCAAAGACAGGCTGAGTAAGCCTTTTTTAATGATATAGGCATTGTTAGCGGTATTTTTTTAATAAGTTTTTTGGATTGTCTCATTTTTTCCAGTTCTTTCCAGCCTTGGGTTATATCGATTAACTGATATTTGGATGGATTAAATGAGCAGTACATCTATAGAAATGACCCAGAAGGTGCTTAACGCCTTGTCTCGCCCTGAAAAGGGTGAGCAAGGTGTTGAGTACCGTTGGGCTAAGAACTCTCGCCTACGTTTATTGGTAACAGCTTCAAGCAAGCGCTGGATTGTTCGCTTTGGTTGGAAAGGTCAACGCTATTATGAATCGTTTGGAACTTACCCTGAAATGAAGTTTGCAGACTTTGAAAAGTCGGCTTACCAGTTTATTGCTGATGTTCAGTCTGGTGCTTATCGCAAGGGTTCTCGTCTGACGGTACAGCAGTTCTTTGATGAAGTGGCTTTGCCTTATAGCATCAAGTACCACCGTGATCATAAGACCTTTGTATCTCGTGCTAAGCGTGTCATGGCAGCGATGGGGAATAAACGTATTACTGACGTAACTCGTCGTGATGTGGAGAAATTTCTTAACTCTTTAACGGGATTGTCGAATTCAACCTTAAACCGCTACCAAGCCTTCTTATCTAAGTTGTTTTCTATGGCGGTAGAGCACGACATCATTGATAAGAGTCCAGTTAAAGGTGTGAAAAAGCTGGTGGAGAACAACGCTAAAGATCGCGTGTTATCAGCTAAAGAAGCGGAAAGCTTTTGTCGCCATGCTTGCGCTGATTCTAACTTCATTCATGCCTATGCGTTGATGCTTAGTCTACTTACGGGTATGCGCATTGGTAATGTTATTAGCCTGACTCGTTCGATGCTTGCGGATGATCTTTCTTCTGCGCTCCTGCCGATGACGAAATCTGGTAAATCGCAGCGCATTTATTTCTCCGAGCCCGCAAAACGCCTGATCCGTAAATGCCTCAAAGTGTCGTTCAACGATTGGGTGTTCCCCTCGTTAAAGAACCAAGGCGAGCACATTGCCTACCCACGCGCTTGTATGGAGCGCATTCAGCTAGCCATGAAGCAAGAAGGCTGTCTGGACGCACCTTTTACTATCCACGATCTTCGCCGCACTTACGCAACCCAAATGTTGCTTGCGACGAACGATATTCGTCTCGCGCAGCAAAGTCTTGGTCACTCCAATGTGAATGTGACCGAGCGTTACGCCTACTACCAAAACATCCATTTAGCGCAAGCCTCTCAACAGACCGTTGACGCCATGCTACCTAATTTCCAATTCAGCTAAGGAGTACCCGATGAAAAATGCATTAACAGTAGAAGAGTTTGCAGAGGCATACAGCCTGAACCCTGCCACGGTGAGAACCAATGTAACTCGTAAGCCAGAGAGCTTACCTAAAGTGCTGCGCATTGGTCGTAGTGTTCGTTTTTTACGCACTGAAATTGAAAAATGGGAAAAAACGTTATTGGAAACGGCATAAACCACGAAATTTTCCAGTTCTTTCCTGCTATCACTTTTGCCAGTCGAGATTGGCTTGATTGGCACACAGACTTAAAAAAACATAAATCGATGGAGATTTTATTATGACTACTTCAACTCAACCATTATTCATCCGTAACGGTAACTCTGTAGTAAATGCGAGTACTGCAACGAGTTTGACTCATAACGGTGATTTTACTTTGCTACTGGATGAGAAGTGCCAAAAGGTAGCTTTTGATCAAAGCGAGAAAGCGCCTGAATTGTTTGAACGTGTGAAGCAAGTAATTAAACCACATGATAAGTATGGACTGGTGTTAGATAACGGCGGTTTTATTGATGCCCGTGTTATCTCAAATGTATTCGTATCGCCGAAGACGAGCAATCTTGTGATAGTTGGCTTGAATGACCGTCCTCTATGTGTTCTTGATGCTAAGACTTTCTCTGATCTAGATGGATTGACCGAAGTGATCTTGGATGCACTGGTTAGTGTTGGTGAGGGTGAAAAGTTCCCTGCTATCGAATGGGCTGCTTACAAGGCTCAGTAATCTGATTTTGCTTTAACACTGTGGCTCTTCGGAGCCATTTTTTGCATCTAAGGAGTGAAAAAAGTGGAAGAAAATATGAATGTATGGACTCAATCGGTTGAGCTTGAAATCAACGAAGACTTGACGTTCCCTGACGTTGAGGGTGATTTTGAAAGTGTATGGGGGGGCTCGGATGAGCTATTAAATGAGTACGCAGAAGGTGAGAAGCAAAGTCTAGCTGATGTTGTCGTTGAAACCGCGTCACCAATCGACTCTGAGGCTTTGAAAGCATGGACAGAACCCAAGAAGAAAGGTCAGCGCCGTATTGGTACAAAGTTTTATGATCGACCGATCATTGGTTTTGATACCGAGTTTGAGCTCTCCAAATGCAAGAAGTATAACCATGTAATCAGCTACCAGTTCGTAGTGCGCCATAAAGGTCGAATGTCCAAGTTGGTTTTATATCCGGATTCCAACAAAAAATCGGGACGGCTAGCGATGGATTACTGTTTGGCGCGCGTGATCGAAAAAGCAATTGAAGATGGAACGCTTGAACGTTGGCCTACCGATGTGATCATGACCGCGCACTTTATGAAAGCTGATCTATTTCACTTCAACAAAGCGTTCGATCAGGTCAAGACACATATTAAGGGAATAAGAAAGACCGTAGCGAGCTTGGGTGATGCTTATGCATTGGACCTAAGTAAAGTTCTTAGTCGTCGCATTGACGAAGAGCCTGTTGATGTTTACGACAAGAATCGGAATAAGAAGACGTTACACCTTTCCTTTTTCGATACGATGCTTTTGGCACCTGCGGGAAAATCGTTGGCTGATGTCGGTGAGCTAGTTGGTCTACCTAAACTAAAAATACCTGAGCCGTATAGTATTGAACGTATGGGTGAATACCTTGCAGTTGATAAGCAGGGCTTTGAAGCTTATGGGTTGAGAGATGCGGAATTATCTGCACTGCACTTCGAGAAAACGGCGAATCTGTGTAAGGAACTTGGTTTGAAATCAGTGCCGTATACGATAGGTGGTATGGCAGTAAAAGCGTTTATTAACTCACTCGATGATCCGAAAAACTATCGAAAACTTTTTGGTTTTGAGAAGAAGACCTTCGAGGTCTGGTCTAAAGATCAAGCTAAAGTGAAAACGGTCACGGTTGATGAGCCGACACCCGCCCGTAGCACCATGGAGTGGTTTGCGTCTGAGTGCTATAGCGGTGGGAGAAACGAAGCGTTCTGGGCTTCTGCGACGCATATCGACACTTGGAATGACCTAGACGTTCCCTCATGCTATACGGCGATTACCAATGCGCTGCGACCGATTGCTTACGATAAAATGTATATGAGTAATCGAGTCGAGGATTTCTTCGGTGATAAGATGGCATTGGCTTGGGTTGAATTCGAATTTCCCCCTCAAACCCGTTTTCCTTCGTTAGTAGTAAGAAATAAAGACTCTCTTATATTCCCACTGAGCGGTGAGACGCATTGCACTGGACATGAGCTTGAGGTTGCGTACAACCAAGGTGCTAAGATTACGATAAAGCAGGGCTTTATTTTTCCATGGGCGAGTGAGGAGCGAATCTTTGAAAAATACATGCTATGGGGGCGACAAAAGAGGAAAAGCTACCCTAAAAACTCACATCAGGAAAAGCTAATTAAGGAAATGCTTAATTCTACGTATGGAAAATTTAGCCAAAACGTCAAGCCTAAGAAAACATTTTCAGTTGCAGATGGTTACAGTCAGCCTCAACAACCGTCGAAATTGACGAATCCATTTTACGCAAGCTTCACCTGTGGGATGGGAAGAGCATTATTAAGTGAGATGCTTGCGGGCGTACCTGATGATAAAACGGTTGTTTCTGTAACGACTGATGGATTTTTGACCAATGCAAAAATAGAAGAAATCGACTTGTCTGGTCCAGTATGCCAGCGTTTTCGAGAGTTGTTTCATCGTATGGAGCCTAACGGTGGTGAAATACTGGAAATTAAACACAAAGCTAAGCAGTTGATATGTGCCAAGACGCGAGCGCAGTTTACTGTGATTTCAGAGGAGGGCTGGGAGCCTGTTTTAGCTAAAGGTGGGGTTCGTCCACCAGAAGGTGAAGTTGACCACAATCGATACATGGTGAATTTGTATAAGGAGCGAACCCCCGAACATACGGTTGATACGTCTCACCTGACGTCTTTACGTGTGATGTGTACCGAAGGGCAAGACATGAAGATGGAGCGTAAAGAGTCGCGCCTTAATCTTGAATTCGATATGAAACGTGAATTGATTAAACCAATTGTGGTTGATATTGAAGGTCAACCTCACGTTAGCTTTGCCACCAAGCCGTTTAAGAATGCCTTTGAGATGCGTTACACCCGGATACGCTTTGATGCTTGGCGCAAGAGTGGTCATTGTCTAAAGACCTTAGAAGATTGGTATGACTGGCAAGAGCGATTACGTATGTATAAAGCTAAAGATAAAGCGATGTCTAATGATAACTGCAAAGTCAGATTTAAGAAGGATGAGAAAGCCGATGAATTGATGGCGCGTTTGTTTGTTCGATTCTACGGTCATGAAGCATCGGGTATTAGCAAGAAGGATATTACCGCGAAAGCTTTGTCTGAGTTCTTGGTTGGCCTCGGCTATGATATTAAACCGAGTCTCGTTCGTGGAGCTGGACGAACTGAGTTAGTAGAAGGCGTCGTTCCGTTGATGCATTCTACTTTGCAACTGGCTAAGCAGTTAGTAGAGAGATTTCCCCAGTTTGATCCAACCCCACTCTTTGATGTCGATGATGCTGAAGAGTTGAAGCTCTCGTTAAAGTAATAAGATAAATTTTCGTATCCCTTAAAGAGTAAAGAGCCCTTGTCCTGCAAGGGCTCTTTACGTGTGTGTCTTAAGAATGTGGGGGAATAGCATCAAACATTACACACGAGCCATCGAATTTTTTCCAGATTATTCCAGCTGATACCTATACCACAACATCGTGGTGATTAATTTATAAGGTATATGAAATGAAAAAGCCGAAAATGAACCCTATCGTAATCTTGCGCGGTCATAAGACCTCTGTATTTCCAAGTGCTCAAGAAGCGAGACCTTACTACGAGGGTGTTAAAGGTATTCCAGCAATCTTTTACAAATGCGGCACTATTGAGGAAGGTATGCGCGACCTGATTGCCTTTCAAAAGTGGGAAGCAATTGCACCGGAGTTTAAGCAACGCAAATTAACGGTAAAAGAAGTCAAGGCAATCATTCAGGCTATGCTGGCTGGTGAAGATAAGTTTGTCGCTGAGCAGCTTGCACAAGTCGAGCTAGAACGTGAAGAAAAGCTTGCTGAGGAGGAGCGAATAAAGTCTCAACCCACGATGGAAGAGCGCTCTATTGCTGCCAACAAGAGTGCACATGAACGAGAGCTTAGAAAGATTCAGGAGGCAAATGAACGTCGATTTAAGAATCTGATCTTTGACTGCGAACTTGGAATGAAGGGTGCTCCATCTCGTGTCTCTGGACCTAGCGGCATTGTGTATGTCGATCATGATAAAGGTACGAAGGTACCTCTAAAGTGCCTGATGTTAGGTGAAGCAGCACTAAAACAAGTTGATAAGGCGATTAATGATGGTGCCGAAACCGTGAAAATTCTGGGGTTGGGTAACTCTGTGGTGAACACTCTGACGTTATGGGCACCGAAGTGGAAGCAACAGAACTGGGTGAAACCTAACGGACAGCCGAGACCGAACGCAGAACTCGTGCGCGATATGCTGGCGCTATATGAGCAGATTAAATCTAAGGTCAGCTTCGGCGAGTGTGCAGCTCAAAAAGCGCCTGTAGACGATGATGCCCCGTTTTAAGACCTATTTTGAGTAAGTAACCATGCAGAGGTCGTCTGGCTTGTTCCAGGCGGCCTCTGTGTGGTTTTATGCTTAACTAATTGAAAAGAAATAACTATATGAAAAATATCTATGAAATTGAGGGAGTTGAGTTCCATTCCCGAACAGCTGCTGCACGTCACTATGGTTTGAATCCTAAACTGGTGAATGAGCGTATTACCAAGTTCGGCTGGACGCTAGAACAAGCTCTTGAACTGGAAGAGCGACCTAAAGGTGACTACCGCAAGAAAGTTGTTATAGGTGGCACTGAATACTCAAGTATGCGCCAAGCGGCTAGAGAGCTAGGTGTCGCGCAAAGTACTCTGATGAACCGCATAAAGGCTGGCATATCTGTAGAGGAAGCGCTGTCTGCTGCGCAGACTGAGCGTGAGAAACTAAAGGGGCAATCTAAGCCGATGTTCTACCAAGGCAAGCTGTATCCATCAGCTCGCCATTTGTTGCTCGCCAATCCTGAACTGTTTGCTGGTGGTGATTTGGATAAGGCCGTTACCTCGCTAAATGACAAGGCTCGTCGAGCTAAGAATAAGGGTGAAGTTCGTAACCTATCGTTGGATCAAGTTGCCGCTGAGTTTGGTTTGGCGAAAATTGGGTTTGCTGATGAGTTTGATGGTTTTGTTGCTCAGTTAGTTGAGCTGGTTGGTGAAGCGGTTTTGACCGAGCTGTTCTATGAGCTGAAGTAGTCGATAGCATGGTTTTTGAAGGCCGCAGTTGCGTAAGGTGACTGCGGCTTTCACTCACCTTTTTTACTTATTTTCTCTAATATAACCATCTATGAATGCTAGAAAACCTTCTTCAGATAGACCTTTTCCTTGGAGTGGTTTTGGCAGATTTGACCAGTTTACATAATTTAACTCGCGAGATTTTGCTGTGTTTTTAGAGAATGAACGAAACCATTTTTTTATTTCGGTACCGTTTCTTATTGCACTGCTGGAAGAGTTTTCAGAATTGTCTCGGTTTTTAATCTGATATGCACACCAAGTACCATCATCATCGTGGATAAAATCAATAGCTCTAACAAAATCGCCACAACACCAATACCAATGACCATCTCTCAATTTCGAGTCAATATATCTTTCAAGTAAGCCTCCGACGCTATTTTCTGCCCCCATTGATTGCTGATGTTGTAACTTTATTTCTTCAGTTTTTTCTTTGGTGTAACCAAACGTAGAAGACAGTACGTTGCTAACGGCAGGATCTGGTACTGTGGAGGGATGCGTTGGAACATCGGATTTACGATAACCACTAAAATGTTTTTTAGCTAGTTTTTCTAGGGTAGAACGTTCGTAAACTGAAGGTTTAAAACCTTCCGCTTTCTCACGCTTTGTTGCAGTCAAGGATAATCTATCAGGGTTATCATCAAGGAATTTACAAATTGCAATAAAACTATCAACTAGAAAACCTTCATCATCTTTGGCCTGAGCTCTTGCGATATCTTCCACCATTTTTAAGTCTAATGTTGGCATGTTTGCCTTCCCTATGTATGAATTTGCATACATAGAACAACATTACCAACAGCTAGTCAATTTTAGTTCCAACAATTCTAACTGACCATAACTCAAAAAAGTTGAGATAAGTTTAAGGGAGAAGTACAGAAAACATTAAAATTTATCTGTTTATTCTCCCTACTACTTCTAGCTGACTTTTCTAAGTTCGTAATTATTTAACTCGAACAAGTCTTTGTGTTTTTTTCTCCACGTTACATCGTCAGTATCTTTATAACGAGAGTATTTAAATGTTAGAGGAGGGATTATTTCCTCTCCAGCGGTATGACGTACTAGTAAGTCACCAATTGCTTTACCTACACCACATGGAACGGCGTTTCCTATCTGGCGGTATTTGGATAATGTTTTACCTTTAAAAACCCAATTCTTAGGGAACTGCTGTAAAGCTGCATATTCAGCAACACTTAACGGACGAAGTTCTTCAGGGTGTGCTAGGCTCGTCGCTGGCATTATAGGGCTCGTTACCAATGTTGGTGATGGTTTGTCCCAAGGCACTCGTCTGTAAAACCCTGTTTTACCACCTCCAGAATTATAAGCGTTTCCTAATGCTTCTTTTTGTAGGTGCTCTGGAAGATGTTTCCAGTACTCACCTGGTCCCAGCAATTCGAAAAACTTCAAACGTTTTTCTGGGAACTCCAGGCGTTCTTGGTTATCTTCATCGCTTAGATGTTCAATAGCATTTCTAGTTGTGTTCCACTTTAGTAATCCATGTGATTCGTGTTCAGAGTGAGTTGGTCGTAAGTAGGGGAGCTTTTGTCCATCTCTAGATGCAATTATAATCACACGTTCACGTACTTGAGGTGTTCCAAAGTTTGCAGAATTATAGAGGTTAAAGCTTACGCCATACCCTGCCATTTCTAGGTATTTTATAATGTAAGCTAGTGCTCCGCCTGCTTTTTCATCACTTCCTAGATCGGGATATTCGGCACCTCGTTTATTATGTGGTCTATGTTTTAGAGGTGCAGATAAAAGACCTCGTACATTTTCAATAACAATAAACTTTGGGGCAATCTCAGTTGCGACTTCTAAGTACTTTAAAAAAACGTTTCCGCGTTCATCTTCAAAGGATTTTCGAGCACCTGCTGTTGAGAAGGCTTGACATGGTGGCCCCCCAACGATGAGGTCTACTTCCTCATGCTCCTTGATGCCTGCAATATCTAAAATTTGTTTTGCGTTGTAATCTCGAATGTCACCAATAACTGGTAAGCAAGGTTTGTTTGCTGTAATCGTGGCAGTGCAATCTTTATCTACCTCACATGCGAGCAATGGCTCAAATCCCGCAGACTCCAAACCTAGATCAAGACCTAGTGCACCACTAAAAAAACTTAAATATTTCACAAACACGCCTCTTCTATCTCTTAAGTGAGTAGATTACTTCTTTTCCTAGTAAAGGTCCAGATGTTTTTCTATTGAAACGAAGAAAGAGCTCTATTGAGCTCTTTCTTCGTGATCTCATCATCCGGGCGAGGTTGATAGATCGATTCATACTATAAAGTGTTGTCGGTAAGATAGCTATGCCGCTGAAGAAAATCCTTGCAGAAAAGCTTCTTTTCTGGTGTTGAAACGCTCTACAAGATCCTCAACTGATTCTTGGTTATAAGGTTTTAAGCCTGTAGCTACCATTCGCTTTTTCCCGGTACCAACTTCTTGACCATCTTCCTTAAAAGCGAAGTTAAGTGTCACCACTCCTCTCTTTCCCTCTACATCGAAAGTTGCACCAGTAAAGTCAACTTCAGGGTGTTTGAGCTCTAGTCTAGAAAACTCGACTTCCATGCTTTCGTAAATGACTAATGGACGTTGGCAGTTAATCATCATTTGTTTCTCTTCCATTAGAGGAACCATAATATGTGGGAAGTTCATACCTGAAAACTGCACGTAGTTTGTTACAACATGCTCGATGAACTCGGGATCTTTACTTACATCTCCTTCGCGAGTCATGTGCAGATATTCTTTGCCATTATCGTCTACTAAAGAGCTGTGTTTTTCACATTTATTGTCAATGCTGAGCGCTTTGTTATCACCTACCATGCCTGAGAAATCAAAGCGCATACTCTGACTAATTCCTTCTTGGCTGAGTAGAACCGCAAATAATAAATCACCCGGGACGCAGAAGCGTTTGCTGTCTTCATCGTGTATAGGGTTAAAATCTCCAGCTACTTTTTTTGCAAAGTGACTAGCTTGCTGCTTTGTAAACTGGAACTGATTGTTATTACTTGAGAAATAAGGTGATAAAAACATACTGTGATCAATGTGACTAAAACTGCTCGCGATTATACAGTATGATTCCAAAGTCAATGGTCTATCCAGATAGAAAGTGGTTACAATTGAGTTTGATTTTGTGTTCATTAAGAGTTAACCAGATCCAACTAAATCCTAAGGTATGGTCATTGTTATCCAATAACGTCCTTGTAAATACAAATAGTTAAAATGTCATACAAGGAATTCAAAATCCGTTGCCTTCGGGCGTGGCGGTTCAAGTCCGCCCACCGGTACCATACATAGAAAGGTCGCTTTTATAGCGGCCTTTCGTCGTTTTAGGTGCTCGTAAATATCAAAAGGAAGTTAGCGTTGCCTTCGCGGTGGCGGCAGGAATGCCAGTCCAATCAACTCCGTCCACCGGTACCATATTTTAAGACAGAGCCTCGATGAAAGTCGGGGCTTTGTTGTATCTGGATCTTCAAAACAAAAAAGCGCGAGGGGTATGCCTCGCGCAAACTACTACATGGTGATAGTAGGAACAGCCTATAGAGCTGTGAACAAGGTATTTTGAGTGTTCGGAGTCCAGTCTGCTTGGGACACGTGCGGTACATCAACTAGATAACGCAAACCTTGATAAGTCACCACATCACCTTGTTTATAGGAAACATTCTGAGTCCAGTTAGTGGCTGGGTCTGCATTTGTCCAAAGGCTAGAGGTTGGAGACGGTGCCCAATCTTGTTGCGCAGTATGGTTTGTTACAGCCTGGTATACAGTACCTAGGTGTAAGACGTAATCGCCAGCGTCGTAGTTATGACCAACTTGCCAGTTCGGTGTGTAGTTATCCATTGTGTCGAAGTCATAACCCGCTTGTTTTGCTAACTGTATAAACTTAGCGAGCTTAGGTAGGTTTTGCGTTGCACCCATGCCACGCTTACCATCTTCAAATAGGAACTCGTGAGTTAATACGATAACTTTATCGGCGTGTAAAGGTGTACCACATGGGAACTCTTGAGCTTTGGAGTTGATCGGGTTAATCGTTGTTGGTGCACAAGTGTTTAACGCGGAATCCACATATCCAAGAAATGCTTCTGCTTCTGTAAGGCTGTTTGCTGGCATTTCAATGCCCCAATTTTCGGGTGCCCAGTCCACATCCCAACCGTGAGTTTGATAGCCGTTATTCGCTAGGATATTTTGAACCTCGATAGCTGCTTTTACACTGTTGGATGGGTTGGATGTATCGCATACATATCCTGGTTCCCAAGGTTTCAGGTCATCAGACGTGGCACATAACCCATCTGCTTTGAAGTCTTTCGTCACGCGCCAACCGTTGGTGTAGGGCAGTCTAGCAAACTCTGTTGCCTTGTAGTTCGGGTAGCTTGTAATGTTCGGCAAATACTTTGCTAACACAGATAAGTTTTCCGTAAACATTGAGGCATCGTAAACAGGGTCTTGATACGAGTTAAGCTGGTGGTCCCCGGTCGCATTACACTCCGCAGCACTGTTCGGTCCAAACTCATCCACGCAGTTGTGCACCATGTGATCGTAACTGTGGTTCGCAACAATATGACCAGTGTCTAATGCGAGCTTTAAGGCTTCTAGGGAACGGTCTTCATTCTCATCACCAATTCCATCTAAATGCCAAGCATTAAAGTAAAACGTCGCTTTGATATCTTCCTGGTTAAGTACTTGAATAACGTCAATAGATGCATTGATTGGTCCATCATCAAACGTTAGATAAATTGTGCCTTTAGAGTCGGTTTGAGCAAATGAGTGTTGTGATAGTGCGGCACTTACAAGCGTTGCAATAGCCAATTTATTAAATTTCATTCTCTATTCCTTTTAAGAAATTAATAACGACGTTGTCAGTAGTAAAATATTGATAATTTGAAACTTAATGTGATGTCTTAAATTATTTTATGACTTTTATCCTAGACCTAAATAATTACAAAAAAATAGGTGGTATTTTCTAAATTGGGATTGTGTTCACGAATAATGCAACCGGTTGCGCTTTTTTGTCTTGGTTATTTTTGCTACAGTTTTTGCAGGTTGAAATTTACACAACGGGAGTAAGGCTATGAAAAAGATCCTTTTATGCTGTAGCGCAGGGATGTCAACCAGTATGCTTGTTAAGAAAATGGAGCAAGCTGCTGAAAATAAAGGAATTGAATGCAAAATTGATGCGATGTCAGTGAATGCATTTGAAGATGCAATTAAAGAGTACGATGTTTGTCTTCTCGGGCCTCAAGTACGTTTTCAGCTAGAAGAGCTAAGAAAAACGGCGCAAGAGCATGGTAAAAACATTGACGCGATTTCTCCTCAGCATTATGGAATGATGAAGGGAGAGGAAGTACTAGAGCAAGCATTAGAATTAATTAACTAAACCATAGTTTTAAATTAAAAAAGATAACTGTACATCAAATATAAATATTTGATGTGGGATTCTTTTGCCTAAAATAAGGATGGATTCTATGAAGCTTTATGACGCAATTATAGGCGCAGTCGAAAAGCATATAGCCCCTATAGCAGCTAAAGTGGGGAATCAGCCCCATGTTCGCGCAATGAGAGACGGTTTTATTGTCGCAATGCCGTTTATTATTGTTGGTAGTTTCATTTTGATTTTTGCATTCCCCCCATTTGCCGAAGATACAACCTTTACTTTTGGTCGAATTTGGCTCGATTTCGCCACTACACATTTTGATACCATAATGATGCCCTACAACATGTCGATGGGGATCATGACCATTTTTGTTTCGCTGGGCGTTGCTTATAGTTTAGCGAAGGCTTACAAGATGGATGGGATCACGAGTGCTGTATTGTCACTAATGTCTTTTTTACTCATTGCAGCCCCAGCTAAAGATGGCGCGTTGTCTATGTCTCACATGGGCGGAACCGGGATCTTCACCGCAGTGATGTGTGCATTTTTTTCGGTGGAGCTCTACCGTTTTATGAAAAAGCACAATATTACGATTCGCATGCCAGAGCAGGTGCCACCGGCGATTGCGCGATCATTTGAAGTATTGCTACCAGTCTTAGCGATATTCATTACCTTATATCCACTTAGCCTTTTTGTACAAACCCAGTACGACATGCTGATTCCAGATGCTGTTATGGCTATCTTTAAACCGCTAATTAGTGCGTCTAACTCATTGCCTGCCATTATTGGCGCTTTATTGCTTTGCCAGCTGCTTTGGTTTGCGGGTATTCATGGTGCTGCAATTGTTGTTGGACTGCTTTCTCCAATCTTTTTGACCAACATTGGTGCCAACATTGAAGCCTTTGTTGCAGGTGAACCGATTCCAAACGTATTTACTCAACCGTTCTGGGATTTTTACATCTTTATTGGCGGCTCTGGTGCAACACTTGCTCTTGTTATGCTGATGTCGTTTAGCCGTTCTGTTCACCTTAAGAGCATTGGTCGAATGAGTGCGGTGCCTGGCTTTTTCCAAATCAACGAACCTGTGATCTTCGGTAGCCCAGTTGTGATGAACCCGACCTTGTTTATCCCGTTCGTCTTCGCTCCAGTCATCAACGCTACGATTGCGTATTTTGCTGTGCATGTCGGCTTTGTGGGTATGGGTGTCGCTACAACACCTTGGACAACACCGGCACTGATAGGTGCTTCGTGGGGTAGCGGTTGGACCTTTGCGCCAGTATTGCTCGTCATTGGTTTATTAATTCTTGATCTAATCATCTACTTCCCATTCTTCAAAATGTTTGAGAAGCAAATGTTGGAGCAAGAACTACCAACGACGAAGGAAACTAAAGGTGACACGCAGCCGTCAGGCGAAGGCGTTACTGCTTAACTGTGCTTAATGGGCCGCAATTACCGCGGCCCGATTTTCGGAGAGAAAATGATGGAACAAGAATTGGTTGTAATGGAGATCATTTGCAATGCTGGTGAAGCCAGAAGTTTAAGCTACGAGGCATTGCGTTTATCTCGAGAACAAGATTTTGAAGCGGCTGATGAGAAGCTCTCTCAAGCAAGAGAGTGCATTAATAAAGCCCACTTAATACAGACTCAGCTTATTGAAGAAGATCAGGGAGAAGGGAAAGTCCCGATGACGTTAGTGATGGTGCATGCTCAAGATCACCTAATGACTACGATTTTGGCTCAAGAGATGGCTGTAGAAATCGTCGCACTGAACAAAAAAATCTCGAACAAATAAAGGGGGATGAAAATGTCTAGAGAGGCGATCAAACTTGCCATTATTGGCGGTGGTAGTAGCTATACCCCGGAATTGGTTGAAGGGGTTATTAAGCGCTTAGAATATTTACCCGTTAAGAAGATTCATTTTGTGGACATTGAGTCAGGAGCTGAGAAGCTTGAGATCATCAAAGGATTGGCTCAGCGAATGGTCGATAAAGCCGGAGCAAAAATTGAGATAAAAGCCGGTTTCGATCGCCGTGCTGCGATAAAAGATGCGGATTTTGTGATGACGCAGTTTCGTGTTGGTGGCCTTGCTGCACGCGCTAACGATGAGCGAATCCCAATCAAGTACGACGTCATCGGCCAAGAAACAACGGGCCCTGGTGGTTTTGCTAAAGCACTGCGAACCATTCCGGTCATTCTTGATATCTGTAAAGACATTGAAGAGTTGGCTCCAAACGCATGGATGCTCAATTTCACCAACCCAGCGGGTTTAGTTTCCGAAGCGGTCAGTAAGTACACCAAAGTAAAGAGTATTGGTTTATGCAATGTGCCCGTTTCAATGGAAATGATGATTGCAGAAATGATGGAGTGCGAGCCAAAAGAGCTGCAACTTGAGTTTGCTGGGTTAAACCATCTCGTGTGGGTACACAAAGCATGGCTCAATGGGGAAGATATTACTCAAACGGTATTAGAGAAAGTCGGTGATGGTGCCAACTTCAGTATGAAGAATATCTGGGAAGAGCCGTGGGATCCGGCATTTCTAAAAGCACTGGGGGCGATACCATGTCCTTATCATCGTTACTTCTACCAAACTGATGCCATGCTTGCTGAAGAGAAACAAAGTGCCGATGAAAAAGGCACTCGTGCTGAGCAGGTAATGGAAACAGAAAATGCGCTATTTAAGCTCTATCAAGATCCTACCCTCGATCATAAGCCGAAAGAGTTAGAGGAGCGGGGTGGTGCTTATTATTCTGATGCATCACTGAACCTAGTTGATTCAATTTATAACAATCGTAATAGTATTCATGTTGTTAACGTTTTAAATAATGGAGCGATCAACGGCCTACCTGACGATGCTGTGATTGAATGTAGTGCCGTGATTGGTAGCTGGGGGGCGAAACCTCTTGCGGTTGGCGAGTTGTCAAACAATATCAAAGGATTACTCCATCAAGTTAAAGCGTATGAGCAGCTAACAATAGAAGCTGCTGTCGAAGGTAATTATGACAAGGCGCTTATGGCATTAACCAATAACCCATTGGTGCCTGACATTGGCCGCGCCAAGTCAATCCTGGATGATATCCTAGCGGTGAACGCTCCGTATTTACCTCAATTTAAACTAACGACGTTGTAAGACTAAGGAAGGGCGCCGATGAAAGTCATTTTTAATGCTGATGATTTTGGTTTAACGAGAGGTGTAAATAGCGGCATCGTTAAAGCTCATCAGCAAGGTGTGGTTCATTCAACCACCATGATGGTGGGTATGGATGCTGAGCAACATGCCTTAGAACTAGCTCGCCATAATCCAGACTTGAAAATTGGCGTTCATCTTAGGTTTACAGCAGGTGTGCCTATAACGAAGCATCCTAACTTGACCAACGGCCGAGCGCACTTTATCAACTATGACGAACTTTGGAGTAAGCAGGACTTCGAAACTCAGGTCATTTATGATGAAGCAAAAGCTCAGGTGGAACATTTTTTATCGCTTGGGTTAGAGCTAAGCCACTTAGATAGCCATCATCACGCGCATACTCACCCTCAAATTTTGCCCGTTATTAAAGAAGTAGCGAATGAATACAGAGTGCCACTGCGGGGCACTGGCTTGTGTCAAGAATCGATGACAATCAGGTATATCTTTACTGATGAGTTTTATGATCAAAAAGTGAGCTTGGATGGCTTAATGGCACATCTATTGAGCTTAAAAGCTGACTATGACTTGGTTGAGGTGATGTGCCACCCGGCAGAGGCCGATCAGGCGCTTATCTTAAAGAGTGGCTATGCGCTTCAGCGAGAGCTAGAGTTACAAGTTCTTACCTCTCCCATTTTAAAAGAACAGTTAGCTCATCATGGCATAACTGTCACGGATTACTCTGAGCTTGTTTCTACCAATCAAATGGTCGGTGTATGATTAAAGGCTGCCAGCTTCGCCCCCTATAGCACCTTACGAATTGCTGGCAGCCGTTCTACACAAACGAATATTTAATAACAATTGCAGTTGGACCCAATAGCATTATGGCAAGGATTAAAGATGTAGCCGAACTCGCCGGTGTAAATCGCTCTACCGTTTCTCGAATTATTAATGGAGAGGGGAAATTTCGCGAGGAAACTCGAAAAAAAGTAGAGCAAGCTATGGCGCAATTGAATTATCGTCCTAGTGCAATTGCTCGTTCACTCGCAACCTCATCCAGTAATATGGTTGGGTTATTGGTGACTTACTATACGGGGGGCTTCTTTGGCGAGATGATGGAGCAGGTTCAGACCGAGCTGGATATTCATAAGAAGTTTTTGATTACAGCTCAAGGCCATCATTCTGCACAAGGTGAAAAAGAGGCAATTCAGCGTTTTAATGATTTACGTTGTGACGGCTATGTACTTCATAGTCGTTATTTGTCAGATGATGACTTACGTGAATTAGCTAAACAGCCAACACCTTTCGTTCTTCTGGATCGCTACGTGGAAGGAATAGAAGAGCGTTGTGTGACCTTTAACCATCATCATGCAAGCCGTATTGCCGTTGAGCACCTTTTAGCTGGTGGTCATCGAAAGATTGCTTGTATTGCCGGTCCATCCCAACGTCATAACAGTGTATTGAGAAAGCTTGGGTATATTGATGCAATGAAGGATGCTGGTATAGATATTGATGAAAGCTGGTGTGAAGAAGGGAATTATGGTCGGCAAAGTGGTTATGATGCAATGGCTGCAATTTTACAACGACACCCTGATGTGACGGCTGTCTTTTCGTGCAGTGAAGAAATGACGGTTGGCGCAATGCAGTACTTACACGAGCACAGTATTTCTGTACCAGAGCAAATCTCATTAACTAGCTTTGACAGTGTTGATCTTTGTGAAAGTCTTTACCCTACAGTATCAGCAGTGCACTTTCCTATCAGTGACATGGCCCGTGTAGCGGTACAAACGTTAATGGGGCTAGTCAAAGATCAAGAAGTAATAGACAAGCCAGTGTTCGAGGCCAAGCTTAAAATACGCAAAGCAGATCGCTCCTTAAAGTAGCTTACTTCTATCTAATTAAGTGAGTCGCTTAGAAATAACGGTTTGATGTTTTGATAGTTACTGATGAATTTATTCACAAAATTTACTAGTATTCTAACTCTCTTAAGAAATATAAATCAGTAGTGAATAAGTGGCAGCCATTAAACTAACGGTCGATCGTATTCAACCCGGATTACATATCCGTCTTCCGCTAAAGTGGAACGATCACCCCTTTCTACTCAATAGCTTTAAGATTAAAGACCAAGAGCAAGTCGAGATGATCCGCCACCTCGGCGTAAAGTTCGTTTACTTTAATCCAGAGCAAAGCGATGCCGTTCCACTCCCTGTTGATCAAAGACAAGCTGACAGAGTAACAAATGAAGCGTCGTTAGATCATGAAACTCAAAAAATGTGGCAAGAAAAACAGAACCGCATAGAAAAGTTAAGTGCATACCGTCGACGCGTGATTCAGTGTGAAAAAGAGTTTGAGCGCTCTCTGGCACGTATGCGTTCAGTCATGACTAAAATCCGTAACCGTCCGACAGCAGCAGTTGATGAAGCAAAGCTTCTTATTGAAGATATCGTCGAGAAGTTAATGTGCGATGATAATGTTACGTTACATCTGATGAACGGAAAAAATGAGTTTGAAGATATTTATTTCCACTCATTGAACGTGGCTGTTATCTCGATGATGATTGGCCGTGCTAAAGGGTACTCAGCAGCACAGTTGAAAGAGCTTTCCTTCTCCGCACTATTCCATGATATCGGGAAAATAAAAATCCCGACTGCAATATTAAGAAAGCAACTACCTCTAACAGAGCCAGAAACCAACTACTTAAAGTTGCACACTAAATATGGCGTCGATCTTGCGAGTCAAATCGAGGCTTTTCCCGAAGTCGCGAGAATTGTGATCGCGCAGCACCATGAGCTAAGAGATGGGTCTGGTTATCCTAAAGGCCTGAAAGGAGATGAGATCAACGAGTTTGCTCAAATTATTGCTGTAGCCAATGCGTTTGATAACTTGTGTCATACACCGATAGTCTCAGATCAAAAGATTCCTTATACCGCACTCTCTCATTTATATAAGAACTGTAAACACCTATATAAAGAAGAGAACCTGAACATCCTAATTAAGTTTATGGGCGTGTTTCCTCCGGGTACCGTAGTTCAGCTTTCTAATAATATGGTCGGCCTGGTTATCTCAGTGAATGCATCGCATTTATTATTCCCGAATGTCTTGGTTTACGATCCATCAGTACCAAGGACGCAAGCGCCAATCATTGATCTTGCCTCAAAAGATATAAAGATAGTTAACGCGATTCATCCGTCAAAATTACCGGATAAAGTAAAAGAGTATCTAAATCCGCGTTCGCGTATTTCTTATTTCTTTGATAGTGATGAGTAGTTATCCACAGCTTTTTGTGGGTAAATTGTATAAATCCTGAGTGTTATTTCTGGGTAATTTTAGGGTTGGATGGAAAGTATCCATTTGGCATGTTTTTTTAGAAAAAATGCATTTTTAGTATTGCCAAAGAAAATCTTCTCCCTATAATGCGCATCCATCGACACGGCAGACGCCACAAGGCTTTAGCAGGGTCGAAGAGGTAAAAAGCTTCTACAAAAAATTAGTTTAAAAAAGTGTTTGACACTAACAACTAAATCGCTAGAATGCACCTCCGCTTTGAGAGAAAAACTTCTCGCAAAGCAAGCTCTTTAACAATATAGACCTATCAATCTGTGTGGGCACTCGTTGATGATAATCCAATTAGATACCTCGGTATCAAATTAGGTTTCAATGAAACGAAGTGACCATTGAATCTTCGGATTCAGCACAGTCAATTCAAACATTACTTATGTAATGTTCAGTATTCATTGAGCCGAACAAAATCTTAAATTGAAGAGTTTGATCATGGCTCAGATTGAACGCTGGCGGCAGGCCTAACACATGCAAGTCGAGCGGAAACGAGTTATCTGAACC